>WNFS01000835.1_pt1 | contig 36497 bp, 32 predicted proteins | sample 5400141 | NCBI WGS metagenome assembly WNFS01 (sample SAMN13153358, study PRJNA577476) | soil metagenome | isolation source: 60 cm saprolite under Madrone tree | place: USA:California | collected 2016-06-14
ACGTGGACCAAGGAGCAGCCTTCTACGAGCTTCGACACCGAGAGTTACAGATCAAGCACCTCAAGTCCAAAGCCGAGAAGCTCGGATACCGAGTCACCCCAATACCGGCCGCGGCCTAACGAGAGTTTCTGAGGAGAATGGGGAAATCGGTGCTGACCAAGACCACTCCGACGATGCGGTGATAATATTGAATATCGGTTTGCATCTCGCCGTTCACCTTGTGCTGCACCTCCCGCTCCATGCAGGCATCGCAACATCGGACGAACGAACTGCAGATTTCAATTCCATCGACCGCCCCCACCAGCAACCCTCTAGACCAATCGGAGCGTAGAACACCGTTGCGTTTCAGGCGGCGAGCAATTTCACAACTGAGGGCGAACACGGGTTCGGGAGATTGTCTTTCTAGCGAGTAGGCCATGGTGTCGTCACTGAGCGGTCCGATGCGTTAGCCAGAGCCCCCTGGTGACATTCTGCCTCCATCTGAAGCAGGCTGGGAATCTGCATAGCCGCACCCAAGAAGACGGCGTCAAACACCTTTTTCCAAGAGTGTTGTGGAAACTGCCGTCCCTCGGGCAGGGCGCTCACCAAATCGGAGAAGCCAAACACCTTGTCGAGATAAGCCTCGAACCGGTAGCGGATCAAACTTGGCGATCTTTCTTTTCTTTGAGAAAGCGCTTCAGGTTGACCTTGCAGATGGTGGCGGCGGCAGCATCAAAGCGTCGGCGCATCTCGATCTTTTGGCGCACCTTCTCAACCAATTCCGCCGGAATGTTGAGAGCTTTCGGCTTGCCATCCATCAGCACGGAGATCTGATACTGGGAGTGCAGGCGTTTGCCGTCGGCGCAATGACAGCCGGGCCGGCCGCAGGCGCGCGTGCGGCCGACAAACGAGCCGGGCAGCATTTCGCGGAGAGCCCCGAGGCTGCGGATGAGTTTGCCGCGCAGTTCCAGGTCGGGTTCGCGGGGGGATTTCACATGACACTAATAATAGTGTCAGAAAGGCATAAAGTCAAGTACCCCAAAAGATTTGCAAGAATGCCGTCAAACTGAAACCGGAGTGGAGACCCCTGCAAACAAACGAGCTGGCGCTGACGCCACCACTACCTTAAGGAATCACTGGACTTATCAGGCTAGATCAGCCTGAAAACCTCCTGAGACTACAGCGACGGAGACGGGCGAACGAGCTAATCGTGACCAGCCACCATCCGGAAATGGCGCTCGGCAACCGATTTAGCACCATTCTGTCTTGAGTTATCGTTTTGAAAGGAATATTCGGGGACAATTTCTTTCATTTTGGCGCGGACCGGCGCCGCGCCATCGACGCACATCGATGCCCGCAGCTCCTCCAACTGACGACACAATTCCTGCCAGTCTCTTAGCGGTCCTTTTGTCCGCTTAATCTTTTCACACGATGTGGGAATGACTTCTTCGTGCTCGTAAAAGAGTTCCTCGCTGAGTTTTTCTCCCTCACGCAAACCCGTGAACCGGATCTCCACATCGCGTTCAGATTTGCAAGAAAGCCGGATTAGAGTGCGCGCCAAGTCCACAATCTTTACCTGCTCACCCATGTCCAAGACAAGAATGTCACCATGCCTTCCAATTACAAAGGCTTGCAAGACCAACGCCACAGCTTCACGCGTTGTCATGAAGAAGCGTTTGATTTCCGGGTGCGTGACCGTCAACGGCTGACGGTTACGAAGCTGTTGGGTCAGTACGGGGACCACGCTCCCGTTTGAGCCCAACACATTTCCGAACCTTACCGACACACAACGCATCCCATTTTGTGGTCTTGATGACAGGATCAATTCGCAGGTTCGTTTAGTTGCACCCATTATGTTCGACGGATTGACAGCCTTGTCGGAGGAAATCAAGACAAAATTCTTGCAGCCTGCCTCGTCAGCAAGTCCCACTAAGGACAAAAGGCCAAGGACGTTGTTTTTAACCGCCTCTTGGACATTGGATTCCATCAGTGGCACATGCTTGTACGCGGCGGCATGAAAGATAATCTCCGGTCTGAATTCCGACAGGATACTGCGAATACGCTCATCATCAGTCACGTCGGCAACGCGAAAGTCGACTTGAGTTCCATTCTGGTGCGTGTCCAGTTCTAAACGAAGTAAGAACAGCCCCGTTTCGCTTTGATCCAAACAGATAAGTCGAGCAGGGCTGTAATCCAGGATCTGACGGCACAGTTCGGACCCGATTGAGCCAGCAGCTCCGGTCACGATAACGGTCTGGGCTGCGATCTGGTTGCGGACGGCCTCAAGATCGATTTGGACAGTCTCTCTTCCAAGCAGATCTTCCAGGCGCACTTCGCGGAATTGATTGATGCTAGCTTCACCACGAATCATATCGCTCAGCGTAGGGACCGTCTTGAAGGGTAATTTTGCCTTTTGGCATGCATCCGTAATCCGTCGCATCTGCTTGCCGGAAGCGGAAGGAATGGCGATTAGTATTTCTTCAGCAGGATTATCTTCAACGAGAGCTTCTAGTTCCTCGATAGTGCCCAGTACTGGCACTCCTTGAATGTGAACACCGATTTTGGATTGATCATCATCCACGCAACCGACTGCCACATAGCCGCTATGAGGTCGCGTAAGTTCCCGGATCACCATCTGAGCAGCAAAACCTGCTCCAACGACCATTACTCGTTTCGAACGAGAGGAGTCGCGCCGAACAGATTCTACTAGAACGCGTGAGCCAAGCCGCGCGCCCGCGAGAAAGCACGCCGTAAAAACTGCTTCCAAGAAGTAAACGGAGCGCGGGAAGGCAACCGCGCCGAAAAGATAACGGTTTACTGCAAAAAAGGCGACAGATCCAACCGCCACGGCTTTCAGGATGTTTATTGCATCACTCACACTCGCGAAGTGCCACCAGCCATGATTAAGGTCGAATAAGCGTAGAGTGATCAGACGGACGACAACAAGTAGCAAAGCGGACAATAGCAAGACGCGCCGATATGGTAATGAAAAATCGAAACGCAGCAACCATCCCACGCTCAAGGAGGTGAATACGAGCATCGCTTGGAAAATATAGATGAACACAGGCCGCCTATGGAACAGAAGCTGCGGCAATCGGAGTAAATATTCGCGCATGAATTTAGGTGAATCTCCTCGGTTTCATATTTCGAGAAAGGGACGATCTTTCCTGCTTCTTGGACAAAGTCTCATTCGGCGTCTGCAACCTTCTGCTGATGCTGCGATAGCGTCGACGTGAGCAAGACCAGATGGAGCCAGTTGAACAATGGCTGGACACGCGGAGACTTGGGGATGGCGAGACGTCACTCGTGAAATCCCTCGCGAGTCATTCCATCCACGATGATCCGATCAGTGTGCCACTCCGTCTCTGCGTATCACCCTTAGAACCGTTAGACAAAGGATTTTTAAATCGAAGAGAAATTTCCTCTTTATCAAGTATTCGCAGTCGTACTCTACCTTTAGGGGAATGGGAAGATCGTCTCGACCATTCACTTGAGCCCAGCCCGTAAGCCCAGGAGTAAGCTCATTCACTCCTCGCTCGGTTCTTAAGGCCACGAGGTCGTTCTGGTTATGGAGCGCTGGGCGAGGACCCACGAAACTAACGTCGCCCTTGAGAATGCTATAAATCTGTGGCAATTCGTCGAGACTCGTATTTCTGAGGAACGAACCGATGACAGTCAGGTGTGCCCCCGGATCTCTTAGAAGGTGAGTGGCCACCTCGGGGGTTCCGAGATTCATGGTTCGAAACTTCGGCATTCTGAAGATCTTGTTATCACGGCCGACGCGGTCAGACCAATACAGGATGGAACCTCTGGACGTTAGTTTGACCGCAACAGCAATTACGGCCATCGGGATGCTCAACATCGGCAGCAAGAAGAGACCCAGAACAAGATCGAATGTCCGCTTCGAATATGAACCTGCTCTGCGAGCTTTCTGCTCGCATCGACCTGTAGTGTTGCCCTTGGTGTGGTCGGTCGATTCAGTGGCCTGTTGTTCCATCATTTGCTGGTCCTCTCAGACTCAACAAAAAGTAAGCAGGAGGCTTCCTGCCAAGAAGTCTTGAAAGAATCTGACTTTGAAAGGTCATCAATCAGATTGTTCAGCGAGCCTCCCGTTTAGCAGAAGAATCGAGACGCTGGACAAGCTCGTCTGGCGGACCAGAAACTTGGGGAGCCGACGGCTCGTTGGCCAAATACCACCGGACTGTCTCCCTGAGCCCCTGCAACATCGTGGAACGAGGCGTCCAGCCTAGTTCGAAACGAATTCTCGTGCTATCCACAACCAGTGAACTGAGCAACCGGTGCGCCTCTGCTGACTTGCCAAGAGCTCTTGCCACGACTCTCAGCAGACGTGCAGAACAACGAAACATCCTTGGCGGAAGCTGCATGGCTTCCGCGATACGTCGAATTAATGCTGGTGACGAGATTTCCTCGCCATCGCTGACCAAAAAAGTCCTGCCCTTTGCTCGCGGGTGGGTGGCACTCATAAGGACAGCGTCCGCCAAGTTTTCTACGTAAATCAGGCTCCGACGATTCGAAACTGAAGCCAATGGCAACGGAATACCCCACCGGACAAAATTTAGCAGTCGAAGGAAATTCGCCCCAACACCTACGCCGTAGACTAAGGGGGGACGCAGAATCACGATTTCTAACCCAGACTCGGCCCCGATTCGATGCAAAGCCTGCTCCGATTCCCACTTGGAAATCGCATAAGCATCCTGGGGGCGTGGGGCGTCGGTCTCCGTGAAAGACGCGGTGGCTGTTTGTTCGCCGTTCACCTTGATGGTGCTTACATAAACCAGTCGCCTGACCCCGGCACTTACGGCCATCCTCGCTAACCGCTCGGTGCCGACCCTATTTACCTCTCTGTATGTCGCTAAGGGATCTCTTGCCGTATCCTTCTCGATGTGTACCCGCCCCGCTAGGTGGATAACAACATCTACCCCCATGAGAGCGTTTAACCAATCGGTATTACTGTTTACAGATGGGATCTGGATCTTCTCGACCCCGTGCGGTACCAGTGACTGCGAATCTAGGGATCGGTGCGAGCCTCTTACCTTCAGCCCCAAGCCTAAGGCCTTTTGGCAAACAACTCGCCCCACAAACCCGCTGGCACCTGTTACCAGGACGGACATCACTGCTTACTCTCCCTACATATAAATCCGGGTGCAGGAATTCGCTGTAGTGGCTAACGCTGACTCACAGAGCCGATTGCCCCGTTTGTCACGGCCTGCAGGATGATACAACCTCATCTTCTTTGCAGATCAGCAGAGCACCACCGACCCATCGCGACCTTCGCAGCCCCCGGTATACCGCCAGCGTCTGGGCAAAGACTGGGTCTTCAGAGAATTCGCGAACTACAATCTCTTTTCCTTGGACTCCCATCCTTGCCCGCAGGCCGGGATTCTTAATAACGCTAGCGAGGGCATCCGAGTCTCGAGGAGCACGAGTAGACCATTGTCTTTATGACGCACGATTTTTCGGCAATTGGAGGCATCGGTGGTCACAATCGCACGCAAGCTGCGGCTCCAATCAATACTTTTGGCGAACCCTCTCTGTATGAAGGGAGACAAATGATCGTTGACTTGGGCATGAGATGAGTTCTGTCGTGGATGAATCCCCACCACTCAACGATGCCCGAGCTAACCCATTCCTCTAACCGCCTCTCACTGATGCTGCCTGGAGAAGAGCCGCCAAGCCTGCCGACAAGGACAAAGCGTGCTTGAATTCCTTCCCGACAAACCTTGTGGCCGCTTCCACGGAAAATACTCGTTTCAGCAGGGCGCGAGCGCTCTTGGCCATTCTGCCTCGAAGCACCGAAACATTTGTAATCTTCAGGGCCGCCGGAAGTGAGGGATCTACCCCTCTGCAAGAGCATCTATCCTTTTCTCGGAAGTCGCGGCCTTCGAAGAAGGCCATCTCCCATCAAGCAGCTCCCTGTAAATCCCCAACATCTGGTCTACGATGACCGTGTGGCAAAATTCCTTAACTGCTCTTTCCCGCCCCATCGAGGCCAACCGTCGTCGGAGCTCTGAGTCCCTCAACAGCCGCTCAATCGCTGCGCTCAGCGCTCCTACGTCTCTGGCTGGCACAATCAATCCATTCACTTCATGGGACACCGCTTGCCTGCAGCCGGGGATGTCCGACACAACTACGGATCGGGCGCTTGCCCCTGCCTCCGCCAGCACGTTGGGCAATCCTTCTCCGTAGTAGGAGGGCAAACAAACCAAGGTGGACTGCGCATACACCGCAGGCATGTCGCTTCGCAGCCCCCACCATTCCACGGCACCGGAACGCTCCCACGAGCGAAGTTGCTCTTCGGAAATGCAGCCCGGGTTATCAACGTCCGGTGCGCCCACCAATACGAATCTCGCGCGAATTCCTTTGCGGTGTAACTCCTCCGCGGCCGCCACGAATTCTCCAATTCCCTTTTCCCAAAGCATCCTCCCAGGGAGCAAAACCATGGGAGCGCCTGTCGGTTCCGGATGCGGAGTAAACCTTTCAATACGTACGCCGTTTCCAGGCGTGACGTGCGCCTGCTCGGTTCTGAGTACTCGGTAGGTTTTCAGGAGCAAGTCTCGATTAGCGTCATTTTGGAACACAACTTGAGCGCATGGGCTTCGAAATACCCTCGACAATATCAAAAGCACTAAGCGACGCATGATCGCCATCTTGACGTCGGAGCGAATGAAAATGGTTCCAAGACCGCAGATTATATTGACAGATCCAATCTCACCGGTAAGGCGTGCGGCTATTCCGCCGTGAATGATGGCCTTGAGCATCTCGTGCTGAACAAAGTCAGGACGCTCTTGCCGGTAGGCTCTGGTGACCTCAAGCAGCGATGGCAGCTCACGAAAAGGATTCACACTCTTCCGCGAAAGGTTCCAGGGAATCATTCGAATCCCTTCTTTTTCGATCTCCGATCGATAACCGCCGAAGGGCGCCATCAGCACAACTTCAAAACCTTGCTCTTTTGCCTGGCAAGCCAGACCGAGCCGATTCCGCCAGAAGTACTCCTCATCTGCATAGAGAAATAAAATTTTCATGAGGTGATCTTCATCATCCCTGCCCCGCGCGGGATTGGCCACAACTCACGTGGCCTCTCTCCAGCAGGTATTGCCGAAGTGCGTCCTTCCAATCAGCGATATTCCCAACGATTTGCGCCGTCTTGCGATTGTCCAAAACGGTATAACTAGGGCGGATCGCTGGCGTGGGATATTCCCCGCTCGTCACCGGAATCACCTTCGCCGGTATCCCAGCTTCCTCGATAATCCGCCGCGCAAATTCAAACCACGTTGCCGCTCCGGAATTCACCACGTGGTAGATGCCATCCACCGCGTTCTTTAGCAGCAAGCCCAGGATCGCCCGCGCCGCGTCCGCCGTCGAAGTCGGCGACATGGTAATGTCGTTCACCACCCGCATCTCACCCGATTCCCTGCCTTTCTTTAGAATGGTCTCGATAAAATTCCCACCCTTCCCGCTCGATCCTGCAACGCCAAATAGCGACGCCACGCGCACAATGATCGTTCCATTGCCGTACTCCCGGAGCGCCAGCTTCTCGCCGAGCAACTTCGACGCGCCATATACGTTGAGCGGGCCGGCCTCATCCGTCTCCGAATACGGTTGCCGGCTCTCTCCGTCAAAAACGTAGTCTGTGCCGATCTGCACAAAGCGCGCCCCGCGGACCTTGCACAACTTTGCCAAAGCCCCGACCGCGTGCGCGTTAATGCGAAAAGCTTCCGTCGCGTGCGCTTCGACCTCATCTGTTCTGTGGTAGCCGGTGCAGTTGATCAGCACATCGAATTGTTTTCTCGCCAGCGCCCCTGGAATCGCTCCCAAATCGCACACATCCAAATCCTTCCGGCATAACGCCAGCGTTTCAATCCCGAACCCTCCCGCTGCAGCGGCTCGCAAAATGTCGCTGCCCAGTTGTCCGTTTGCTCCAAGGACAGCGACGATCATATGCGTACAATGCCTCCGTACATCTCCACGTCAGTGATGATCTCGTGCCATCGCGTCAGCTCTTTATACCAATCCAGCGTAATGGTCTGCGGCGTCTTCTGCAGCACCCCGCTCTCAAGCGCCTGGTACACCTCCAGCGCGCCTTCCCGCGCGCCAAATTTCGCTTCGAATCCCAAAGTCTGAATCTTGTCGAAAGCCACCTGGTACGACCGCCGGTCCGGATCCCCATACCAATCCACTTGAATCATTTTCGGCAGGCATCCGATCACAATCTCCGCCAGCGGTCCCACCTGGTAGTTGTTGCGGTTCGCGCCCACGTTGAAAATCTCGCCGTTCACTTTGCTCGCGTCCGCACTCAGCAGAAAACAAATCGCCGCTGCGGCATCTCTCACGTGCAGCATTGGCCTCCATTGGGAACCGTCGCGCATCAACGGAAGCACGCCGGTTTTCCATGCGCCGTACGTCATGCCGTTAATCGCCAGGTCAAACCGCATCCGCGGCGAATAGCCAAACACCGTCGCTTGGCGAATCGCCACCACGCAGAATTGCCCATCGCCCAGCGGCAAAATTCCTTCCTCCGCCGCGCGATTGGCTTTCGCGTATGTCGTCAGTGGATTCGTCGCGCTTTTTTCACTGACCGCATGCCCATTTGCTTGGAACCCGTACACGCTGCACGACGACGGCAAAATGTACCGCCTCACTCCCATCTCCTTCGCCAACTTTGCCGTGCGCACCCGCGCCTCGCAATTGATTTCCCACGTCTCTTTCTGAAACAATTCGCCGCTCGGATCGTTCGAGAGCGCCGCCAGGTCCACCACGGCTTCAGTCCCCGCCAGATGTTCCGGCCGGATCTTCCTCGAATCCTCTTGCACGACTTCAATTCGCGGGTCCTCGGCCAGCAGGTTTTTTCCGAAAAAGTAGCGGTCCAATGCCCGCACTTGATACCCCTGCTCGAGCAGCGCCGGAACTAGCGTCGTTCCGATGTACCCTCCCGCTCCCGTCACCAATACTTTTGCCATTAGAGTCCCTCCCTCACTCAAAATAAATCTGCAATTCCCGGAACTGCGGTTGGCTGCGGTCCTTTTCCGATAGGATTGCTTCGCCCTCTGCGATCGGCCAGGCAATCCCGAGGTCCGGGTCGTTCCACAGCAACCCTCGGTCATGCTCCGGCGCGTAGTAATTCGTCACCTTGTAAATCACCTCGGTGTTCGCCTCTAGCGTGCAGAACCCGTGCGCGAATCCCACCGGCACCAGAAACTGGTTCCACTCCGCTGCGCTAATCACCCGCGCCGCATGCTTCCCGTATGTCCCCGATCCGCGCCGCAAGTCCACCGCTACGTCGAAGATCGATCCTCGGATCACCCGCACCAGCTTGTCCTGGGCGAACGGCGGAATCTGGAAATGCAGCCCGCGCACTACCCCGCGCTCGACGGAAAGTGAATGATTGTCCTGAACAAATTCCAGGTTCACGCCCAGCGCGTTTAGCCCGGCCTTGCTGTACGTCTCCGAAAAGAATCCTCGGTGATCGCGATGAATCCGCGGCACGATTATCTTCAAGTCCGCAATCTCCGTTGCCAACACTTCTACTGTTTGCACTGCCGTGGCACCCATGGAACCTCCTCTTTTGTTGGAGCTAAATTCGATATCCCCTCCCAGTTGGAATGGGAGGGGTAAAACTCTTTCTCATCTATCGCGCCGAAGCCGCTGCCAGCTTCAGCTCTTCGGCGATCAGCACTTTCTCGCGCACCATCTTCGTCGCTCGCCAGAGCGATTCAAATGTTCCCGCGTCCGTCCATCCGCCCTCGATAACTTCGTGGTTGAGTTGCCCTTCGTGAAGGTACGAATTATTGACATCTGTGATTTCAAACTCGCCCCGTCCCGAAGGCCTTAGCGTCCGCACGCGGTCGAACACTGTTCCATCGTAGAAATACACGCCGATCACCGCGTACGGCGAGGCGGGCACTCTTGGCTTTTCCTCGATCCGCACGATGCGCTTGCCCTCGAAGACCGGCACCCCGAAGCGCTCCGGGTCGAGCACTTCCTTCAGCAGGATCAGCCCGCCTTCCTTCTGTTGCTCGAATTTTTCTTTCGCCCCGTGCACGCTGTTCTCCAGGATGTTGTCTCCCAGGACCACGCAGATTTTTTCTCCCGCCGCAAACGGTTCCGCCAGCCGCAGTGCGTCCGCGATTCCTCCTTCGCCTTCCTGGTACGCAAAATGTAATTGTTGCAGCCCAAAGTCTTTTCCGTTCCGCAGCAGCCGCAGGAAATCTCCCGCGCTGTTGCCCCCTGTCACAATCAGGATGTCCTGGATTCCCGTATCCACCAGCGTCTGTAGCGGATAATACAGCATCGGTTTGTCATACACCGGCAGAAGATGTTTGTTGGTTACCCGTGTGAGAGGAAATAGCCGCGAGCCAGTGCCACCTGCAAGAATTACACCTTTCATTTCAGTCCTCCTGGGACAGCTATGTTCACAAAACGATTAGAACCAGCGGCCCCTGTCATTTACATCCGGCCCATGAGAATTAATGCCCGAAGGATCAGAGTATCCGACCAGGATTGCCGCCAAACATCCATCACTGTGGTGTACCGGATGCGTTTCCAAAGATCACCTTGGACAGAAAGAAAATCTTCGAGAGTTTTCTTGTGGTGCGGAGCAAGAATATCACCGAAGCATCGTTCAAACTCCGATGCCTGACCACTCAAAAGTTTGATGTTTCGAGGGTTTTTCAGGAATCTCGTTAGGCGACGTTTGAAGAGCTCTGTCGTGGAAGCTGTTCCTCCTGTGAGATTGTTCCCATGCTGCCGGTACTTGATGCCGGGTCTAGGGTCGTAAATGACTTTTCCGAACGCCGTAACTACCAAATAGCACCACCAGTCATGAATCAGGGCCCTTTCCGGGAACCTTCCTACAACTAAATCTCTGGCGCGCCGATTCAGCACTGCGGTGCATCCAGTTGCGACATTTTCGACCAACGCGTTCGCAAAGTCCGTGCGCTTAGGAATTCTGGAATATCCCAGATGGGCGAGTTCTTCATCAACGTACTCAACTCGCGAGCAATACATCAGAGGTTGATCTGAATCGTGACGCCTCAGGCTGGCGACAGCGTTCTCAATTTTGTTTGGAAGCCACACATCGTCCTGATCAGCGAAGGCGAAGTAATCGCAGTCCTGACCTGCATCCACCAAGAGTGTGAAGAAATTTCTCGTGACCCCGAGATTCGGGCCCGTCAGCACCGAAATGCCAGGGCGTGATGCCGCCCACTCCAACAAGATGGACATAGTGCCATCGGTTGAGACATCGTCGCGAACGGTTATCCGATGAGGCGCGTGCGTCTGATATTGAAAACTCTCCAGTTGCTCGCGCAGGAAGCGGGCCCCGTTGTAAGTAGTCAATAGAACGTTAACCCGCTCGGACACGGTCTCGCCTCTGAACAAAATAGGTAAGCGTCAGCAGCATGATGAACAACGGCGTGATCAAGACTGGATTGGTTCCGGCTGCAAGATACATGCTGGCCATTGCAAACCCAAAGGCCCGCATTTCCACATCTTGAGAGAGAATGAGTTTTCGTGCCGAAAGAAATGCGATCGCGGAGAATCCTAGAAACCAGGGAAGACCGAATTTTCTAATTGTGTTCAGATGATCGACCTCGATCCCCTGAACGTAATCCGATTCTCCGGTCGTGTAGAACGGCACTCCGACCCCTTGGCCGACGAGGAGATAATGTGGATTTTCGTTCCACAATTTAAAGATGGAATCGATGTGCCTTAACCTGAGGATCGCGGTATCCGATTGGCCCGAAAAAGTATCCTCCAGGTCCACAGCGAATCCGGGGAATGACAGAACAACCAGGGCAGTAGTTCCCGCAAAGAGTAGCGCCGCGAAGCCAACCCTTAGGTAGGTGCGGCTCTTGGTGGTCTGAGGCTTATCCGCAGCAGCCGAGTCGGAAACCGAAAATATCGATCTTATCCAGTAAACGGTGGCAAATATTATTGCGATGGCTACGCCGGCTTTCGAAAACGCTAGGGCAATAGCCAGAAAGACGATCGCGGCGCGGACCGGTTTTCCCAGAAACAAGAGATAGACGAAAGTAGGGACAAGGAAGAGCGTGCTTCCAAAATAAACGCCCGGCGCCTCGAGATCGCCCCAGGCCTTGACACCGAAATACCCTTCGTGACTTTCGTGCAGCCTCGTAAAGAGACCATTAAGAGCCGCGCTGACTGAACTGCTTGGCAGAAGGAACACGACGGTAAAAGAAACAATGATGACGATCGCCAAGGAGAACAGACACGCATAAAAAAGTTGCAGAGACAATCGACTATTAATGGCGCAAAGCAGGCTGGCAAGGACCAGTCCGAACAGGAAAGGGGTCACCTGACTGACGCCTAATAACGCATCTCCGTTCCGAACGGCGCCAAAAAGCAAGGACCAAGAGGGCCAGATAGCGAAGAGGAGAGCACTCCCAATGATCTCGCGGAAGGTGAGGTCGACGAACTTCAGAGTCCACAGAGAGCAAACTGACGCAATGAAGAAGGCAAAATATTTTAAGCGAAGCGCTCCACCTGGGTCGTAAATGTTGGCGGCAAATAAGAACACCACCACGAAGGTCAGTAGAGAGGTCGCATGTATTGCTCTTTCTCCGAAGACGATGCGTGGATGTGCTACCGGCAAAGAATGCGATGAAGTCATATCATGCAATCCAAAGAAGAGAGTGTTTTGCTTTTACGAGCCTTACAGGTACCGATCTTCTGTCGTTGGCTCTGGCCATCTACAGAATAGATCAGACACATCCTGAGGCCGCCGCGCCTTCTGGCGATCTACCGAAAGCGTCGCGGGCTCCCACTTCGAAGCACGCGCACTCGGCCACGGCGACACATATTCTCTGCGTAAGTTTGTTTGGAGCGAACCGATGGCGAATGTCAGACGGCGCCTAATATTATGACTCCGGTATTGTTGAGAACGGCGTGTGATCCGTCGAGGCAGCCGGATTCCTTGAGGGTATACCCCAGATTACCCTTAAAGCCTCCAGAACATGAGATAGGACCCAGCCCAGTGCCAGCACCGATGAGACCATGCGGCTCTGTTTCAAAGGTTAGCCGCCACCAGTCACGATCAAAGAACACTTCGATGATTTCTCGATCTCGCGCCTCATGCGTTAAAAAGACAGCAATCCCCATTCAGTTGCGGCCACAGGTACTGGAGACAGGGTCAGGTCAACGTCAAGGAATATGAAAATTGCTGGTTCATGGAATGCAGGGAGCGTGGCATCAAAAAAAACCCCTCTTGCAGTCGGCACCAGTCCAGCGCCCCCCAACGCCGGATATTCTCCTGGACTTCCTGCAGCGAACCGCAAAAGTCACGCTTGGTGTATTTGTGGATTTCGTTCGTCGGCACAGACGGAAGTCCGCAGAAAGAATCGAATATGTTCAGCGTCCGACCGCAGAGTTTTGCTACAAGCGAAAGATTGGCCGAGCTTCCGCCCTTACAGCAGCCGCACTCGATAATGCAGCCAGGTAGACCTTTGGGCGCGCGCATGATTCGCGTGCCCATCGCTAAATGCTCAAAAATGTGAAGGCGGTAGTGATGCGACAGCGGTTCCTCACCATTCGCCATACGAGCTTCAGTTTTTGAGTAGGCCGGATGCCTTACTCCGCACCGGTTGAGCCTTCAAAAAATTCTGAGAGGATTACACGGGCCACTATGAGAGATAGAAGCACTTTCCTCAGTGTAGTAATCATGTGTCAACTACAGCCCTTCCAGAGATCCTTCGCCGCACTCTTCCATCCCTCCGAATAGCGATGATAACGGCGTGATAGGAGTTCTTCGACAATGCGAGGTAAGCGTGCCAGTCTGTGCGTGGCCATCTGGGCCCGAGTCTTCAAGTGTTTGATCTTCATCTCAAATTGCGGAATTACGGCTTGGATGCGTGAATTGTCGCCGGCCGTTAGGAGCCTATCGCGCGCTAACGCGAACTGCTGGGCCAAAGCACAATATTCGTCTGCACCTGTTCTTTTCGCGCGATTAAAGCGTTCAGCGACATCGAGACCCGCAGGGCCGATTTGCTGTCCCGCGTGCTTCCGATAGCGAACGAGCGGTTCGTGAATCGGGGCCAAATCTGCGATCACCGAAACCAGCAATGCAATCCATCCGTCGTGCACCCAATCCTTCGGGATGGGCAGCACCAGATCACGGAATTTGTTACGAAAAGCCATCGTGGCGCCCGTCACGACGTTGTGGTTCAACAACACCTGTGTGCCTCGACCGTTCGAGATGCCCCTCCGCCGAGCTGGACTCAATCCCGCAGAAGTCCAGAGCCGAAAACCCAAAGAAACCTGGTTTTCGTCCACAACGTCGGCATCCGAGAAGACGACGCCGACCGAAGGCCTGGCAAGAAAGACTGACTCGAGAAGCTCCAGTTTGTTTGGGTACCAAACATCGTCCTGGTCCGCGAGCGCGATGATTTCTCCTCGGCACGCGCTGATGGTCTTCTCAAAATTCTTCGTTGACCCGAGGGTATTTCTATTGATCTCCAGACGAACTTCAAAGGGAGTGCGGCGCGCAAAGCTTTCTATGATTGCAACAGTTCCATCGGTGGACCCGTCGTCGCAGATTACCATTTCATCAGGATGCCTGGTCTGAACCGCGATGCTTTCCAACTGTTCCGGGATGAAGCGGGCCCCGTTGTACGTGCACATCGCGATTGACAGGCCGGGCTTTTCCATGGTGTTGCTCCTAACGCTGGACTGCCGGTTCTTTCGCCGCTACGAGCGCAATTTCTTCACCGAGGCCCGGCTCGGACTTCAAGACCGCCCACTCGGCGAACTGCATTCCGCGACCCCAAAGTCGGCGGAGAAGGGTGTGATGGGACCGCTCCATTCGATGTCGGCCCGTGCGTTCGATTGACCGACTACCGATGAATACTCCATCGGCGTCCCGAATCGTGCTACTCAAACTGACTAGCTGGAAGCCAGCCTTCCCCGTGAGCGTACGCAGACATTGCTCGTTGAAGATGTGCAAATGCCTAGGAGGGTCTAAGTGCATCCAATGCGCTCCAAACCTCTGATGTCCCCAGCTTCCGCTATTTGGGGTAACGATAACCACAAGTCCCCCCGGCTTCAGGATCCTTCGGCACTCGCTTAGAAGTGATAGTGGATCGTGAACGTGCTCGATCAGGTGACTCATGGTTATGGCATCAAAACTATCGGAGGGGTAAACCTGGTCCTCCAGACTTCCAAGATGTACCTCCAGCCCCTTTTTCTGCGAGATCTGCACAGCCTCGGGGTCAAAATCCACACCTTGAACCTGCCATCCCAACTCGACCATGCATTGCAAAGCTAGACCACTACCGCATCCGACGTCCAATAAGTGTCCATTCTGCCGGAAGTCAAGATACATGACTCTGAAATCTAATTCTGCGCTTAGGCGCGGGTGTAAATTGATCATCATGCCCAAAATCTGTTCCCACTTCCCGATTGAGTCTTTGCTGTAACCATACTTGTGTGCCCAATAGCCCCGCTTTACAAGTCTGTAGGCACGCTTGAGCCAATTCCTCCTCGGGAAGTTCACCTCAATGTGCGTGAAGTAATTCGCATAGGCCTTGCCGATATCCGCCTCGGAAGGCATGGGATCGAGCCAGATGAGTCTGCATCTCGGTTCCGGGCAGTGCTTGAGATTCCAGGTTCCCGGTGCGCCAAAGAGCCTGTCCTTCAAGTTCTCGTAGAGCGGCTCACCCCTGGTACCGCAAACGTAGCAGGCCGGACAGGCACGGGTGCGGATCTGATCTGGAGTCCACTGATCTAACAAGACCGGTTGGGGCGAGGTCATGGATTACCTTAACAGTAATTTCGCGCCAGAGCTCTTTCTTCCGGCGTGAGGATCAAGAACCATGCCACCATCGTAAAAAACAGAACGGTTCCAAGGAGAAAAAGGCCTTTCACAATTACGCCCTGAAGTAGGGCGGCCAGCACGAGCGTCAATATGACCCCGGCTGGAAGGACCGCTGTCCGCAACTTCACAGGCTCCTTGGCTGCCAGAGATCTCCTCGCCAAGCCAAATAAAAACAGAGCGTCCACCGTCACGCGCACGGTCCAAGCGATGGCCGCACCCTCAATGCCCCACGCACCAATCAGGAACCAAAGTAAGATCAGGTACACAGGTAACTCAATAAGATGCAGCTTCGCAGTCAGGTCGGGTCTGCCCATGCCCTGCAGCAGAGCGAAAGGAGCATGCGCCAAGCTGTTGAGGAACACCCCAGCCGCCAGCCACTGGAGCACTCGAAAGCTATTGTTCGCGAATTCGGCCCCCAGCCAGAATCTCAGTCCGTCCTGCGCAAAAACGATTGTGCAAAGCGTGAGCGGAAACAGCATCAGCAAGATTGATTTGACGCTCCGCGCCAGAAGAAGCGCTGTCCGGATGCGGTCCTGTGCAAAGCTCGCCGAGAACGCAGGAAACATTACGCCCACAAGGGCGCCGGGAAGGAGCCAGAACTTGGTAACGACCTCATACGGAGTTGCGTAGTAAGCGACCGCTGTCATAGAGACCAGCGAACCAATCAAAAACCTATCGAGTGTGACCATCAGCGGACCTACGACGTTGCTAACAGTCATCCAGCTGCCAAAACGTAGCAAGGTGCAGACGGCGGCGGGTTCCCATGCGAAATGCATGCGCAGCACCGGCAGGACGTGAATGCAAAGCAGCAGATGGGCCATACACGCGACAATTCGTCCGCCGACCAGCGTAGCCACGACCGGAACCAAGCTCTTCGAAAACGGCAATGTGAGTAACGGACCAAGAAACGTGAACACGCCCATCGGAATGCGCAAGGCATTGACCAACTTGAACAGCTGGTGAGCTTCCAACAGGCCGCGCAGACCCGCGGTCGTGATGGCCACTGGAACCGACAGTCCAAGCAGGTAAAATGAATGAAGCGTTTCCGATTGGACCGCCTCGGGAACCTTGAGCATGTCATGCACGAGCCAAGGCGATATCGCTGCCACGACCACCGCGCCCACCACGCCTAAGGCAAGCATCAATAAGAGAGACGTCCACGCCAGCGCGGGAATTTCGTGCTCTTCCCCTGCCCCTAGTTTCTTCGCCACCAGTTGCGTAAGTGCTCTACCCAGTCCCATGTCAAACAAGCTGGCATAGCCTATGAGGGCCCATGCCAGCGTGAGCACTCCAAAGCGATCTTTGCCCAATCCGTGTATTAGGGTGGGGATGGAAAAGGCTGCCACAATCATCGGCGTGCCGCTGCCGATCAGGTTCCAGATGGTGTTGCGGGCCAATAGGCCGCCTCCGGTCAGGTGCAGATTCTCATTTGTCAGTTTCTCAGCCATTTGCCTTTCCGCGGAGCCGACCTCGATTTGCGTCCGCCTTCAATTCCTCCCCGCTTTCCTTAACCCGTTTCTTTTCAAGCCCGAAATGCCACATGAAGACTATGGCACTTGTCGGGTAATAAGTGGCGCTGACCCACAGCCGCCACCCTCGCCGACCCGCCAGCTGCTCACACCCTCAATCGCCTTGGATCACCCCAAAATGCCTCGCGCAACGGGTTTTATTTTCTATCACTTGTGAGATCTCCCTCCCGCAACCTTTTTTTCATGGTCTTCCATTTTTCAGGGGGGCCGGTCACTTTTTCAGGATGTTTCAACGTTCGAACCTTCAGACCTCGTCAAGACCTATCCCCTTTCGTTTAATACTCTTCCACACCTTTTGGCGCTTGCGCAAAACTCAATTCGTTTCTTTTCAATCGATTCCGCACTCTTTGGCAAAACACCCTGGGATGGCGTACGCCCATTCTCCCGCTTCTGTTACGGAAAGTCACAGTCGCCGCCGTTCCACTACGCCAGCGTCTCCACGTCCGTCACGTCCACATCCACCGCCACCGCTCGCTGGATCAGCTCAATCGAGATTACCACCCGGAAGTTCCCTTTTCGCCGCAATAGGACTCCCTGCGTTCCAGCCAGCGGCCCGGTCTTCACCTTCACCCGCCGCCCTGCCGTCAGGAATGGATGCGGCTCCGGGCGCAACTGCCTGCTCAACCCGCCTCGCAGTCCTTCAACCTGTTCATCGGGAAGCGCTGTCGGCTGGCCGCCGAACCCGACCAGTCTTGCTACACCCGGGACTTGCAGGACGCGCAGGCGATCCCGCAGCGCCAGGTGCACGAAGACATACCCGGGGAACAGCGGCATCACGAGGCGCACTTTGCGGTCTTTCCATCGCCGCACGCTCTCATACTCGGGCAGAAAATGCTCCACTTCCCGCTCGGCCAGTTGGTCCGCCACGCGGCGCTCGTGGTTCGCTCTTGTGTACGTCGCATACCAATGCGGCTGCAGGAATGCCTCAAGGTCCGGCTCGGCGGCAATCGCCGGAGAGTGTGCCGGCGTTCCCAGGTTTACCGTGGTTTGCTCGATAATGGGATTCTTGCTCATGGAACTCGCGCTCAATCTAGGTAGACAGCTTCGCCCCGTCACTTACAGGGCCTCTCGTGACCTAACCCTTTTATGTTCTTCTACTTACAGCCAGTTCTACGGCTTCCTCGCCTCACTCGTCGGCGAATCGTTGCCGTTGTCCTGGCTCGAAGAATCTCTCTCGCCGGAGTCCGCTCCGGCCCCGTTCCGCGACGGCCAGTGCGTCCGCGCCTTTAACGTCGCCGCGACTTCCTGCATCAGCATCTTGCGCGGATCCCGCGGATCGGCCTGATTCCAGTGATCCGTACCCACCACCCACACCACGCACAAAGAGGCAGTCAAAAATGTCCCCAGAAACATGATCAGTAACCGGGGTGGATACGATTTCCTTTCCGGTACCGTTCCCGGGTCCAGTACTTTCACGCTGGGCGTCTCTTTTGCCTCTTGTACTTTGGCGAGCTCGTACTGCTCGGTCAGTAGCTCAAAGACGGTTTCCTGGATTTTCGCGCGGCGGTAATAATCGGCGTATTTTGCTCCCAGCAGCGGCAGGCTCTTGATGGTGGGATAAGGCAGACCGCCGCCGGCCTTGGCAGCGGAAGGATCGACTGACCGCTCGGTGGATGCGCTAGTGCCGTTGCCGTTCACATGTGTTGTTTCAGTACCACCGAGCTTTTCGAGTTGTTTGCGAAGTTCCGCAACACGAGCATTCAAGGAACGCACACGGGAATTGTTGTCGGTATAGATCTGGCGGAGCCCCTCGAGCTGCGATTGGGTAGCGATCATTTCTCCTGCAATTGTGCCCGCCGCATCCAGCATCGCCTTGCCTTCCTGTTGGATGTCGAGAGTGTTGTTCTTGCTGGAAAACTGCGCCAGCGCGTTCACGGCTTCATCGAGATCTTGCTTCGCAACCTTCAGGCGTTCCTCGAGGAACACCCGTTCCCGGTGTGCTGAGGAAGTTGAGAGCTCGGAAACGAGCGAATTCAGCTCGTCGACGTAGGCGTTCGCGAGAGCCGCGGCCCGTTGAGCGCTGTGGTCAGTCACGCTAATGGTAATAATGCCGCTTTTGCGATCTTCCGAAATCGATGTATTTTCATCTAGTTTTTTCCTTGCATCCATGACAAGCCGAGTGCCGTAGATTTTTCTCAAATCAAATTGCTGGATGAGGCGATTTTCCGAAGTCTGGCTCCTCAAGACTCCGATAAACAGCGCGCCCGAGCTCTTCACTCCGAGCAAATCTCCGGCGACGGATCCAAGCCCACCACCGACTTTCGCCGCCATTGCTGCCATCATCGCGATCCCCGAGGAGGATTGCGTGTCCGGAGGCATCAGCTGCGTCGTCGAGGTGTAGGCCTTCGGGATTAAGAACGCAACGAGCGCCGATGCAAGTAACCCGATTGCCGCAACTTGGAAGAGCAATCGCCGAGAGTGCCAAAGCAAACGCAGGAGTTTCGCTTGCCGCTCTCGAACTTCTTCAAGGGGAACTTCCTGTGATGGAAGGTCGTCGATGACCAGCGGCATGGCGGTCTCAATCTGCGGCTTGGCAGCTGTCTGCGTCACGTCTTTCCTTCTCCCCAATCTTTCCTATGCCCTTGTTTCACTGCACTGCTCGCGCCCGCTCATTTCCATGAACGAGGCCAAAACGTGAACTGGACCGAAGTCGTCACATTCGATCTTGGCATCGGGTCCAACACCGGGTAGTTCCACTTTTCATACTGCACCGATCCCGAAAGCGTCACGGCGGCACCCAACGAAAAATCGGCCCTCACCCCTCCGTCATTCAACGTTCCTCCCTGCCGGAGATAAAGAGTGCTGATTTTCTGGTGCCGGTAATTAAATTGAATCTTGTTGCGAGGGCTGAGCCAGTACGTGCTCCAAGCCTGCTCACCCTGTCCAGCGCGCCCCAACCAACTGCCGACGATATTGCCTAGGTTCATGTAAGAACCATCCGGATATTCAGCATTTACATAAAAGCATCCATTACAGCCCGAAAAATCGGGAGGTACCGTCGACCCGCCTTCCACCCGTAGGTCAAGCTTAGAAATCCCTGGAATCCGAGGCATATATATTCCCCCTCTGATCGCGGACTTGCGGGGGTAGCCCAGGGGAGAAAACTCATCTTCATCAAACGCATCGCCGTAGAACGTCAACCACTTGCGAAGCCCGGGAACCCTGTAGCTGAAGTCCACACCCGAACGCCGATCCCCCGGATCATCAACGCCACCTTGAGTGGGAGCATTCCCGAGAGAGTAGCTTCGTAAAAAAGTGTGCAAAGTCAGCGGGCCAGGACCACCTGCAAAAACAGTCGTAGTCGAAACGCTAAACTCAAAGTTCGGGGTAGGCTTCAAGCTAATTTTTTGTCCTTGCAGGTAAGGCTGCCGACCTAATGGATGACCAAATTGCCCCACGATACCCGTGTTGCTGTGGAAGACAAACTGATGGCCCGCGAACTGCCCGAGAAACCACTCCACCCTCATCGGCCCCAGCCAACCCAGGACACTGGGGAGCTTGAATGGTGAGACACGATTGATTCGAAACATGTTCAATGGTTCGGCGTTGTCGCTGAACATCAACGGCCCACCCTCGGTAGGGCTCCACCACAGGCTTTGTTTCCCGAACGAAACCTGCCAATTCTCAAAGTTCATACCAACATAGGCATCAAGCAATCGAAGCCGATTGACAGAGGGAAACGGCGTGGCGGGCGGAACCCCGGGAACGTTATCGACCGAAGCGATGAATTGCCGCGCGCTATCGGGCTGCGCTGGAGCTGACGGGGAATGCTGGTATTCAGCGCGAACGTAGCCGACCCAACGTCCGGCGGTCGTCCAAGCCGAAATGCCATCGATGGAGTTGAACCCTTCCTGGTACGGCCTGCCAAAATCATTAATCACCGTCTGCCCGAAGTGATTGCCATCCGTGAGTGGCTCTCCGGAAATTCCTGTAACTCGCGCGTAGACAGATTCGACGCGTCCGTGAAATCGTCCGTCGCCGCCTTTTGCTTCGAATTCGTCGCGGAATTCTGTTTCGAGCAGGCGATATATCTTTTCCGCCTCAGACCCACCGCGGCCTCCACCATCTAATGACTCGGAAGCTTCTTGCATGAGGCGAACGCACTCATTGCGGGTCCAAGGTTTCATCCCCGCGAATCCGCTGTCGATCAGGCCCATGGCTGCTAGGCGATCGAGGGCCGGATAGATCCAGCTATCGAGTGGAACATAGGGCGAACCCTGATTTGCTGGAGAAGAGTTTCCATCGCCACGAAAGAGTTGGCTGATCGATCGCCATTCTCCGCCCCCGAGATCGGGATTGTGATGACGGCTGTAAATGTTTTGGGCGACGAGGTTACCGATCACGCTGCCAACAACCACGTCCGACGGAAAATGCTGATGCGCCTTCACGCGCGAAACACTCACCAAAGAAGCCAGGCCGTACGCCATGATCTTGGTGAACGGGCCAGGGTATTCGTGGGCGATCACCCCAGCCACGGACCATGCTGCTGCGGCATGCTCAGACGGAAACGAAGTGCCGCCACTCTGAAAAAAGGACCCACTTCCATTGCCTTGGTAAGGCCGCTCGCGCCGCAGCGAATATTTGAATGACTCGACCGCGACCAAACTGTTCAGCGCCGCTTCGCCAGCGAGGAACCCGGTCTCGCTCCAGTGCTCATTGTGGCTCACGTGACCCATCACCCACATACCGCCTGCCCCACCAACAAGTGCTGCTACACCCGCGTTCGACAGTGTTTTGTAGTGACTGATCGTCGTGGGATTCTGCGACAAGTGCCTGCTGAAATCGCGGTCCGTCACGAAAAGCCCGGCCGTGACGCCGCTAAGCGGAACAAGCCACTCTGTATCGGAGAACCGAAGTTTCGCAGGACTTGTCCAGATTTCCCGCTGATCTCGCACAAACCTTCCCACCAACCCTGTTCGCGATCCCTCAGACGTTTTCGTAATCGCATCTACATCCGGCGGTGCGTCCGTCCTTGAAGAAGGGTTGCCCTTCACCGGAGCAGTTTCCGATGCCGCCGGCTGCGCCCCTTGTTCCTGTGCGTACGACACACTAATCTTTCCAACGCTGAACATTAGCGTTGTTCCGAGAATCGCCATCAGACGCATCGTCCTCATCGGTCCTCATGGAATGGCGACGGCCGCAACCAATGCTGCAGACGACGCGATTTGCGCGATCGACAGAACGTTTTTCAGCGTACTGCTGCCTAGGACCGGCTTCTCCGGCACCACAATCGTGTCGCCCGGCCCCAGCGCGGACGAGAGCACACTTCCGGACCAGAAGCCGCCCTGCCTTCCGCCCGTGACGGAGCCGTCAGAGCGAATAATGAATATCTCCCCTTGAAGCTCGATATCGTCGGGCGAACCCCCAAAGTCTTTGCGGTCGGGGCGAAGATGGATCACTAGCCGCCCGGATACAGGCGCTTTCCGTAGCGCGTCCAATACGCGCTGGCGCTGCTGGGCGGCAGCCTGTTGCAATGCGGCTTCCTCCGTTCCAGTCGTGGATGCGGAAGTCTTCACTACTGTGGACTCCTGCTCGAGACGTTGAATCAGCTCTTGCCGACTCTTCTGTTGAAGTTCACGAACTTCGGTCCGTTCGAACACCGCTGCGCGCGGATACGCTGTTGGCAGTAGTCCGCCAGCGCGCTTAACCAGCGAACTCAGGCGTTCGCCTGGCCGGATGCCATAAACACCTGGTTTGCGGACTTCACCCCGCAAGGTGACTGTCGCGCCGATATCGTTCCAGCCAGCCTGTTGGGGCACGGTCAACACATCGCCGTCGCGGAGGGCCAAATTCTGGTCTTCTTTTCCTGCCAGAGCCGCAGCCAGATTCAATTCCTGGTGCCCAGACGGCGTGCGCTCTCCCGAAGAATTGTGTGGGATCGCATAATGCGTGAGGTCTCCGGAATCGGGATTGGCACTACGCAGCAATCCACCAGCGGACTGGACTAAGTCGGCAACGCGCATGTTGGCTGCGAACGGATAACGTCCCGGCCGCGCCACGTCACCTCTTACGTACACGCTTGCTGGCGAAACTTGCTCCGGATGGCGATGGACGAGAATCCGGTCGCGCGGCTGAACCCGGACATTATTCAAGGGATCGCCCGCGAGTGCGTCGTTTAAGTTGATGCTAAAGACCCGCGTGGCCCCATCGGGCTGCCGGCGGAAGAGCTGAGCGGAGTCCAGCCACGCATCCGGCGTTACACCTCCGGCCTGAAAAATCGCATCGCGCAAATGCTGTTGACCTGAAGTGCGATAGCGTCCGGGCGCTCGGACTTCGCCAGTGATGAGCACTTCGGGGTCCGGCTCAAAGTCGAATCGCCCGAAGATGCGCACCGTATCGAGAGGTTCGAGCTTCGGCGCTTTATCGGGATGTTCTAGAGCCGTTGCCAGGTCAAATGTTTCGACAACCGGATGGTAGTCAGGCGCATGCAGCCGAATGATTTCGGCGTAGCGCGTCGAAGGTTCTGGAAGCAGGTCCGCGTAGGAAGTCACGAGGTCCGTAAGCTTCATCTCTGGCTTGTAGGAGTAGCGGCCCGGCCGCAATACGTGTCCTTGGAGGTAAATCGACGCGGAGTTGTACGGCGCGATCGGGAAAATGTGAATCTCGTCGCCATCCTGCACTTCAAAGCCGCTCATTTGCGTGCGCACCGCTTCAGAATCGCTGGTGTCGCTGATTTGAACGCTCAGCATTGTGCGCTTTTCATGCGCTACCAGGCGTTGGACTTCAATGTGCCGTAGTGCCGCCGCAGGGAGAATTCCTCCGGAAAGATCGAGTACATCTAGAAGCGTTTTCTCATTGCGCAGCTCGTAGATTGCCGGCCGGCGCACCATGCCTTCCACAGTCACAACTGGGCCCAGCGGCGGAATCAGCAGGGAGTCGCCGTTCTCAAGTCGTTGCAAATCCCCGCGAATGCCGTGAAGCAAGAGATCGTACGCGTCCACCTCTTCGACCAACTGCTTTCCGCGATAATGTTGAAGCCGCCGCAGGGAACCGTGCGGTGTAACGCCGCCAGCCGCAAACAGCGCATTCAAAGGAGTAGAAAGCGAACTGACGTCATACGCACCCGGTGATGTGATATCGCCCACCACATAGATGCGCACGGAGCGCAACCGGAGCAATGAAACGTCCGCGGAGACATCACGGAATTGTGCTCTCAGTGCGTGTTGTACAAGTTCCTGTGCATCACCAAGCGTTCGCCCCGAGACAAGGACCGGCCCCGTTTCCGGGAGTGCCACGCGCCCTTCGCGGTCCACTGTGCGCAAGAGTCGCTGCGAAACCCCTCCCCAAAGGTCGATCGAAAGACTGTCACCTGGTCCGACTACATAGCTCGGTCCGACAGGGAGATCCATGGGGATATAATCCGGATTTGCCGCGCCTTTGCGGAACACATCGAGGCCAAATCTTTCTAGAGGTCGATTGGTCGTGCTCGCCTGGACGTAAAGGTCATAGAGGGAAGGCACATCGGCATACGGATTCGGCCGGCGCACCATCCTTACTGGCTCTACTGCATTGCCTGCAGTGGCAGAATTGCGGCCACTCGAGTACCGCTCAAGGCTCCGATCCGAGCGTGACATCCCGCTGTCCGTCGACAATTGGTTCGACTGTGACATCGTGAGTGATTGAAGATCTGGCTGGGTGGCAAATGGAGCCGAGAGATTGTCCCCGTCCCCGTATCCGGGCGTACGTGGTGTGTAGTTCCGAGGTGGGTTCATCTCGACGCGAGTCGAAGTGAGCATGGTTTCAGGCGACCCCACTCTGCCCTGATATCCCGAACGTTGGCCATCCGGTAGTGTCGTGCTATCCGGACGCGTCGTCTGATTGGGCGAAACTTCTTCCGCCCGTTGGAGCGGCGCTTGTGAACGTGGCGCTCGCGCTGGTGCAGTCGTGCCGGGCGGTAAATTCTCACGATCCTCCGCGAGAGAGGACGGCATCGCACAATCCGGGACGCTCCGCGGATCACATGCTGGGTTGCGGCCCGCAGTTGTGGTTTCTCCTAAGTTGTCGCGACGCTCGGCGGCACGCGCGAGAATCTGCGCCCGCTCCTGCCGCACCAGCTTTTGCTCTGCTTCGAGGTCGGAATCGGGATTCAATCGTGGAACGAGATAACCGTATCTTTGCAGCAGCCGCGTTGCGAGCACGCGGGCGCGCAGGTCCGAGCGCAATCGTTCAGCTACGGCTGTATCAGTTAGGTCGGCCTCTTCCAGAATCTGTCCGCTCACTCCCGCGTCCTGCGCGAGAAGGCGCTTCAGCTCGACCATCAAACCAGCCTCTTTGTTGACCACCTCGAGAATCTGGTCGGCTGAGGCCGCAACTCTGTCGAGGTTGTCGGAGATGATATCCGGGGAGTGCAAAGGCACACGAGCCGGAGTTTCCGTTCCGGAACCTTGCGTGGTACTCCCCTGCAATTGCCGCTGAGAGTAAGCCTGCGCGCAAAACAAAAAGGCCAATGCGAGAAGACCGATCAGTTTGTGAATTCTTTTGTAGTCAAACATAATTTCACCCCCGGGCCGGGCATCTCAATCTGCTCCATTCGCGACCATCCTGCTTCGCATCGCGGCCAAAATCCCTTCTTCAGACGGTTCGATATCGTTGGAATGAATATTGAGAGAGGCCCAGTAGTAAACGATGGAGTTCCTCTCCGGCGCGACTGCGATGACACGTACCTCCGGATGCTCGCGGAGCAGCTCGTCACAAATGGCAGGCCTTCTGTCAGGGTGCTCAAGCGCGATGACCACGAAATTAGGCAGAGTTTTCTTTACGCTCTCGGAAATTTCCGACTCGTCGCCGACTTCCCCAACAATTTCGATGTCAGGTTGATCGGCAAACGTTGTGAGTATGAGCTCTCGCATGAGCCGAGGACGATTCGCCACGAGGACCCGGATAGCTTTTTCCATTGCGTACTCCGCGGACGGCTAGTTCGGTCCACCAAGGGCCGGTCGGTAAGTGTTCATTTTTTCAGCTAGTTATGGGAAGGTTCAAAAAATGTCTATATACAACGATTAGTACGCCTTGGGTCATGTACCAAGGTGAATTTGATGGATACCAAGAATGACCCAATCAGCTATGCTCGGCTCCCGTTTTGGAACTGTCGGCCGAAGGCTGCAGTCGTGCCATGGTCTGCCGCATTCAAACAGACAAAGAAACCTTTTCAGAGGCAATTCGGCATCACTACAATGCGGGAAAACTATGCAATTCTGGATCTTCCCCCGATAGGTAAACTTTGCGCTATCGTCTATCACAAGACTATGGCGAATCGATTAATTTCACTTGACAGGAAGGTGCATCAAGTTTAGTTTATCGCCTACCGAACCATGACTGGGTCATCTGCCTTTTTCGTGGCCGGGCCATCGTTCTCTGTCGGAACCCCAGCAGCCGAGCAAAGAATGGATCCTGTGAACGAAAGCGTCCCCTTTTCCTCCATTCGCGTATTTTTGATGATGGACAATCGTCTGCTGCGCGAAGCGTTGATTCGGCTCTTGCGCAAGCGCACTGATCTTGTCGTTGTCGGTGCCGACGAGCCAGCCGATGCAACTGCGTCCCCGGTGCTTGGGATGCAATTCGACGTGCTCCTCATCGACTCGCTTCAAACCACCTGGCCTGCGGCAAAGATTGCTCGTGAAACTAGAGGACAGGCTGCTTATAAAGTCGTCCTCATCGGCATGGAACCTGACGAAGAACTATTCATGGCGGCCGTCCGTACCGGGGTGATGGGCTATTTGTTGAAAGACGCTTCTGCTTCCGACCTTGTTGCCGCGGTGCGCGCTGTCTACCGAGGGGAGGCCGTCTGTCCACCTCAGCTTTGTGCCACCCTCTTCCGCTTCGTTGCTGATATGATCGAAGAGATGTCAGTCAAGCCCGCGGCCTCAAGACCCGACCTTACTTTGCGCCAGCAGCAATTGGTCACTCTCGTCGCCAAAGGGCTCACAAATAAGGAAATCGCTTCTCACTTGAATCTTTCTGAGTTTACGGTGAGGAATCACATTCATCGAATCTTGAAGCAGGTGGACGCCGGGAGCCGGAGCGAGGCGGTGGAAACCATTCGCGCCTACGGCTACTCGATCAGTCCCTGAAGATTCCGCACGCTGCTCCGACATCTCCGACCGGGTTTCGAGTTTGTTTGCCCTCCACTATGAGACGTCACACCGGTGGTCTCGCGTCCGACGCGGGAAGTGACAAACCACGGAGAATTCGGCTATTCCTGGACTCGAATGTTTACACCGAAGGCGTCGTTTCTCCGTGAGGCCTCGACAGAGCAGCGTTGTCATTGTGCGTGTCACGGCTCGGCATGCTGGTGTTGGCGGAGGTAGTCCGCGATGAGATGGAAGAGAATCTGTTGCTCCGTGCGGAGCGCCTGCTGTCTCCGGAAGTCGACGAACTGATTGGGCGTTATCGTCGTCTCGTCAAACTGACCAATCCAAAGATGCTCCACTATCCCGATGAGACATTCGTTCGGTCAAGTGGTCAGGTTTGACGGCGATTTTTGGCTCAATCCAACAATGCGGCCGGGGGAAGTGGCATTCCGTGGCCACAGTTCACGCCCCATTCGTGGGCGTAGTCGAGACTGCGTGCGGCTCTCTGGTGTTGGTTGGAGCGGTCGTCGGACTGATGACTCCTGCTCTTGATCACATCCCATTTACTGCGTGAGTGGGTCAGGGCGAAGCTGAAAATGTAATACCTTGCTCGTCGTCCCTTTGCCGCCTTCGGCGTGAAAAGGTGTTCGCGTGCCGTAGGTCGCCCAGATTCCCTTGCCCTTCCAGCCCGCTTTCGGATCATCCACCCGGCCGTCCATCCCTTTGGCGTAGAAGCCCATTGGATAAGGGACCCGAAGCACAACGAACTTCCCGCTATCGGGCAACAGCGCCAGTAGTGCGTCATTCCCGTTGCCTGTTGCAATCGGCACATTCTTTCCTAGGCCAAAAGTGTCGAACTGATCCACCCAGTCGTAGTAGCTGGCCTCGGCGCTTCCTGGATCGGAGACGCCCTTCAATTGCGGTCCTGGCAAGGGATAAAGCGTCCATCCTTCAGGGCAGTGCTGCCCGGTCGCTGCCGGCCCGTTGAGCGGTCCCTTACATTTGCGCCGGTCAAAACTTGCAAGATGTCCGCTGCCAATCACCGTCCAGACAACACCATTCCGGTCGATATCCAGCCCGCGCGGCGAGAACCCATGAACCGGCGCGTTTGGGTCGTTCCACTGCAGTTCGTAGATTTCCGCAAGAGCGGTTGCCGGTGGATTCGATCCCGGGCTTAGCCGAACCACTGCGCCGGGGAAACCCAACACCGTTCCCCAGATAGAACCGTCCACTGGACTCACCGTTACGCCGTAGAAAGCGGCGTTGATTCGTTTGTCCTTGGTGGGATCGGTGGGCTGGTCGGGCTCTACATACTCATCCCGCTTCCCGTTGCCGTTGGTGTCGAGGATGAGCGGGGTCCAGCCCTGTGACTTCTCTTCATCATGAGTCTCATCGAACATCTTCGTGTTCAGCCAGCCGACCGCTCCTCCGCCGCCACCGCTGCTCGTCCACAGCGTGTTGTTGGCATCTTCCGCAAACACCAGATGATGCGTACCGAAACAGGTGTTAATGAGCGTGACCTGCTTCGACTTTGGATCGTACACAGCGAGTTGACGACCACTACTTTTCAGCGGGAATAAGACCGCCGACGGGTGGCTTGAGCCTTCTTTGCAGAACGCTGGATTGTCGTTCGGGCGAATTCTGGAAGTAATCCAGACTCGTCCCTGCGCGTCGAACATCGGGTTGTGCACGTTGGCTTGGCTGTGCCAGATCGCTTCGTCCCCCCAATACGGCGAAGGCGCCACAACTTTGTCGTCGGCGCTTGATGGAGTCTTCGGATCGCGAACAGGCAACTTCACTTGGCTCGTCACGGAGTTCACGGGGTCAAGAACCGGCAGATAATCCGTGCTGAGTTCAGTGGCTCCATAAATCAGGCCGTTGCCGTTGAGTATCGGGTTCCGCTTGTCCGTCGCGATCTCATCGTGAAGATAGGCCTTGGGGTCGGCCCAGTCCCACTCGGTAATGACGACGTCTCGCTCGACACCTTGCGGCCTGGGCGGCGCCGGGGGCAATTCACCCGCTGCGATTCGATCAGTCCAGTCCGCGAACATCTTCAATGCGCGCTCCGGACCAAGCTGCGCGAGTCCGTTAATCATGTTGTTGCCAGCTTGCCCTGAGAGAAGGCGACGAGACCATGCTGTTGTCGTGGAATCGAAGTGGCCCAGGCTCTTAGGGATCTCCCGGGTCGCTTTGTCTCCGAGTTGATGGCATGACCAACAGCTATCTGTCTTCACCAAATGCAGCCACTGACCTTGGCTCTTCATGGTCTCCGGGATACCGTTGCCTTTGGGTCCCGTGCCCGGAAATTCGCTTTTGTCCGGAACCTTCAGCAGCGAAAACCAATAGATGGCCGGATAATATTCCGCCGCGGCGCGCGGGTCCGGCGCCACCACCGCGGTCAGGTTGACAACCTTGCCGGGGATGGTCGGAACCTGCTGCGAATCCACGAGCCCATAGCCTCGTACCCATACTTTGTAGTTTGCCTTGGGAAGTTGCGGGAGTACGTAGCGCCCGCTATCGTCAGTAACGACGATCTTCACGAATTTGGTCGGCAGGTCAGTCGTTTCCGCGATCACCCAAACGCCAGCTTCCGGCCCATGCGTGCTGCTGACCACGCCGCCGATGGCGTCTTTGCCGACGCGAACTGCTTCGGCAGCTTGCTGCGCATTCAGCACGACCTGTGACACCGCGAATACTGCTGCAATGGCAGCAAACACATGCAAAAGTCGCTTGCTCATGAAGGCTCAGCCCTCGAAATCGAATGACGGCCAGATCGTTCGCAAAGCGCAGCTAGGGATCGGTCAGGCTCGGCGCTGAAAGGTCGAATCGTAAACATGCGGAACGGTGTTGTCAATTGAGGGCTTCGTGCGTGGCGGAACTCATTCATAGCGTCTTATGAGTTTGTCATCCAGGGAAAGAAAGCCTTCGGTGGACGATGATTTCCCGTATGTCCGTCTTCTACTCGCACGGGCTGGTGCACAAGCATTGGGTTCCCTCCCATAAAGCAGCCGCTCGCTTTGGAAGCAGCAGCCCTCGCTTTTGGGTGCCCCAGAAAAATGAGGCAGAAAAAGGAGAAAAATTCATGTCTTACCTGTATGAATAGCTTCGGACTGAGCTTTGCCCGCCGACGTTTCGGACATTAGAGCATGGTTTGTCTTGAGCTGGCCACTCCCGTAGCGAAGACCTGTGACGCCCGAGGCGGCGCGCTTAAGTCGTAGCGGAGGGAGTGGCCAGGGACGAATTGTTGGGCGAATCTCGTCCGAGCGCGTACCTTGCGAATGCCGCCGTCTGCAACATCTGCATTACTTCCGAGAGCCCGTCACTCGGGCACTAGCGGCAACCGCCAACGGAGCTTCAAGCGTGCCAGAACGGCCGTACTTCACTCTCACTGCAAGAGTTGAACTTAAACGAGGTGTTTGGGTACGCCTTGTTAGTGCGCCGGTCACCGAAGTGAAGAAGGGCCAGTGGATTAAGGGAATAACGAGGCTAACAAAAACGAAGTCCCAATCTTCCGGGGACAGGAGTCACGAGAAAGAGCGGGACTTGAAGGTACGCAGTCAGCCTATATTTTACGAACCGGACGAATCCTTGATGTCCTGGTTCGCCTGGTTCATGGCCTTCTTGGACTCCGACTTGGAATCCGCCTGCGGGTCCAACGTCTGGATGGCCTTGCCGAGGCTCATCTTCGTTGTGTTGGCGCACGGTGACGGCGCCCCGACGGCGGTCTTCATGGTCATATCGCACATCAACGCCGCAAAGCCACCGGGGATATCCAGATTCTTGGCGACGTGAGCCGCAGCAACGAACTGGCCGAAGTTCTTGAATGCGCTCGCATCTGTCTTGAGGTTAGCGACACTCGTGGCACCAGTCAGGCCCTCGAGCTTCGTAGCTAGATTCGAGTTGTGCTCCAGGACGCCGCCGGGATCGGTGCTGGCCATCGGATTCGATGAACCATGGCTTCCCCCAGCAGCGGCGCTGTTCCCGTGCGCGCCTGAAGCCCCCATGCTGCCGGCCGCAGCCGACCCACCGCCAGGGTGGCCTTGGCTACGCCCCTGCGCAGCAGCCGGAATCGCTAGGATCCAACCCGTTGCGGCCACTAACGTGATGGTCACGATTATGCGTTTCATTTGTTGCCTCCTTGGAATCACACCGAATCAGTGCGTTATTTACAAAAACTACAAACCCGGATGGCGCAAGATCGCGCGCATGTTGACTGCGATGCCAAAAGAAACCGTGTTGAGGGCGTAATGCGTGCTTCGGCTGTAGCTGAGCGTGAAGTCCATGGCCTTTACCGGCGAAAGATCCACGCCAGCGCTAAATCCGCTGTCCGCGGCAAGGCTCGAACCGCCGGTTGTCTTAGGGCCTTGCAAAAACGGAGGGCCGTGACCGTTGGACGCGCCTGACCCGTTCCCAGCAACCCGGCTGTCGATTGTCTGCGTTCCCCATGGCGCGACATCGAAGGCCGATGCCGCTACGCTAAGCCAGTTCACCACGTGATAGGAAGCTCCGGCCTGGAAGTGGGCGAGCTCTCCGTAGGAAGCAAAAGGGCGCCGATAGACGAACGTGTCGGGTATAGAGTCCGCGAGGCCGACTTCGAGGAATGGAGTCCAGTGGCCGAAGTCACGATCGATTCGATTCGTCCAGTCGTAGGTAGCGTGCCCGGTGGAGAATCCGCCGGACGTGCTGCCGGTGGGCGCGCGTCCTGTAAGCTGCGTCTTGAAATTCAGCGCAGGATTGGGAAACGATAGCCGAACCTGTCCGTAAACATCGCCCAGATCCGTAAACGAGTTTGTCGTGGAAGCTCCGGAAGCCGTTGTAGTATTAGCGCGAATGAAATAAATGGGAACCCCTGCGTCAACCAAAAGGCGTCGCCCGAACAGGTAGCCTGCGGAAGAGTCAAGTAGCGTCACTCGGCCTTCGGTGTTCGAACTTCCGTCAAATTGCTCGATCCACGTGAAATGGCCTTCTGAGCGCATTGCCGGATTCACCGACGGTGACGAATTAACGCTTGGCGCGCCGCTGTTTGCCTGCGCGCGCACTTGCGGCACAAGGAGTAGCGCCGCCGCTGCGACAAGCAGTGAACCGCGCAACCTTGTCGCCCTCTTTTCAGATTCGACATGACTTCTTATCGGACTAAACATCACCGATTGGCGCATTTCTGCATCCCATTGTCGATATGACGTTTATTGGGCATCAGCGACGTCAACCTCCCCGGACACAGCACAACCCCGTTAGATGGGCGCAAACTGGTTGCCAAGCAAGCATCGTGTTGTTACCTGGTTCTAAGTGCCTGGTGCGCGGGACTTTAGAAAGAAAAAGACACATTTTGTCAATGTAGGGATAGGGTTCTTTGCCGCGCACTTTTTACCTGATCCTACGTCGTTTCGGCCCCGGTATAAAACTGGCATCAACTTGTTTGATTTTACAGTTCGTCAGATATTTCGATATTTGCACCAGTAATCCCATCAGGGTGTTTATCTTGAATTGAGAGCGGTCATTAATTCGGGGCCACTGGGATTGTTGGCAGTTTCCACACCCGGACGCCTTCCTGCGCCCCCAGTACGAGGAGCGTTCCATCCGGGCTAATCGCCACATTTCCCGAGCGGCCATCCGGAGAGGCAAAGGCAGCAACAGGTTTTTTCTGCTCAAGGTCAAATAATTGAGTCACGCTGCCTCCCTTCGTGACGGCTAGAAATCGCCCGTCAGCTGAAATCTCGCCGTCCGTTCCTGCGGTACTTGGAAACGTGATGGAGAATTCCGGCTTCCATGTCGCCGTATTCCATACCGAAACACGCGGGTAGGAAAGCATCACGCCCGGCTGTCCTTGCACCATCACAGGGTTGCTATCCTGCCCCACAGTAATCAAGCACCGGCCATCGCGGCTGAACGAGAGCTTGGTGACGATCAGCTTGTGTGCAGGAATGGTCCACAGTTTTTCCCCCGATGTGGTGTCCCAGATTTCCACCGCGCCCATGGGCCCAGCAGCCTGAGCGAGCCATCTTCCGTCGGGGCTCACAGCCATCGCCAAAGTAGAACCCCATACCGTGTGAGATGCTCCCTCGAAAACGAATTGCCGCGACATGACATTGCCAATTTTTTGTGGCGCGGACTTTGCCTCGCTAAATGCCAGCCAAAACGCAGGAAAGCCCTTCTCTTGGGGAACGCTTGCCTCCTCCTGCCATGTATTCGTGTTCCAGATTTTCAGCGCGTAGCCTGGAAATTGCCCGCCGGGATTAGAGGCCAGCCATTTGCCGTCCGCGCTGAAAACTGCCTGGCTTACGGGCGCATCTGTCAGCGTCCGAATCTCTCTCATGGTTGCAACGTCCCAGATGCGCAATTCCCCCGACGTGGTGGCGAGCAGGGTACCATCTGGGCTGAACGCGACCCTTTGCACCGGACTTTGGCCGTGTAGCGTCACCTGCTCCCGCATCGAACTTAAGTCCCAGACTTTGATCGTTCCATACGCATAAGAACCCGCAGCCAGCAGCTTTCCGTCTGCGCTGTACGCCGCCGTTCCCAAACCGTAACCGCCGCCCGGCAGCGATTTCGTCGTTTGACCGCTTGCCGTGGAGACAAAATCGATCGCATTTGAACCGCCGTGCAAGATGGCCACTTCCTCCCCATCGGGACGGAATACCACACGTCCACCATTCCGCAGAGCGAGTTCATGAGCCCGCTTCCCGTCGCCGAGGCTCCAAAGAATAGCGCGGGGACCGGAAGGCCCCATTTCATCGGTGCTTGCCATCCAGCGTCCGTCCGGACTGATCGACGATGCGACAACCGGATACGTTTTTTGAACGTTGCCCGAGTTCACATCGAAAATCTGCACCGAGCCCGAAGGATCGTCGTCATCGTCGGCGCCAACTGTGCCCGCCGCGATCACACGGCCATCGTTGGTTGGCACGAGGGCGGCGAGGAAATTCCACTGCGTTGGAATCGTGCGCAGACTCTTTCCGGTATCGGCGTCGTACAATCCGATCGCCGTTTCCGTCGTTCCTTTCCCTCGCTTTTCCACAGCAAGGATCAGTGATTTGCCGTCCGCGCTGTACGCGAGGGATTCTCCGTAGGAGTGAATGCGATGAGGATTGACCGCGAAGAGCACCTTTCGAGTCTGTAGGTTCCACACTCTTATGACGCCAGAAACGTGCATTGACGCAAGGCGCGTTCCATCGGAGTTGAAGGATAGCGAACTGATGGCCTCCTTTTCCAAGCCCTGTTGTGGAGGTGTGACTGTATCCTTCTGGCCTCTGAGTCGAAACTCCTCACGCCCTGAAGAAAGATTCCACACGATAATGACTTTGTCGTAGCCGCCGGAAGCGAGCCACCGCCCGTCCGGGCTGAACGCCAAGGCTTGAACTGAGCCATTGTGCCCCACGCGCAAGATGCGGTCCGGGTTGCGCGCATCCGCGGGCATAGGCTCCTTTTGTGGAACCTGCGCTGCGGTGACCTGACCTGGCGCGAGCATGACCCGCGCTTGCGCCGGAGGATTCAGCGGGGATGTCGGCTTCGTCTCTGCCTGCGGAACTGGTGCCCCGTGCGTGCCGCACAATGTTGCTGAAGATAGGAGGATTAGCGAAAGAATTGCATTTCTCATTGTGGGGTGCATCAGGTTCTCCCTAGCGGGCCCGCGCGTCGCGGTTGAAGAATGCCCCCTCCTGATAGGATGGACGGACTCCGCTATGAGAGCGTTTAAAAGACGTACGTAGTCGCGTAAATTGCACGTGTCGAAGGGGATCAGAAATTACGAACACAATTCGGGTATAGCCGTCACAAACCATTGCGGCTCGTGCAAATCTAAGGCCCCGCCACCTGCGGGGACCTAGGCTTATTTCTTTCTTCCTCTGCAGCTATTGAATTTGAATGAGCCGATCCGCGTCGCCCAGGTAACGCTGCCGGTTGTCGCGTAGTATTCCTGCGTGTACCAGAAGGTGCAATCGTCGGTGGGATCAACCACCATGGAGCTATAGTCTCCCCAACGATGGAACGAGTTGAACTGTACGCCGCTGCCGTTTACAAGCACTAATGGTCCGAATAGGGCACCCGCGGGATCCATGGGTTGGCGGCCAGCTACATATATGCTTGGGAACACGTTATGGCTGGAAGCGCTGAAACCCAGGGCGAGGTTGCCGATTCCATCCATAGCGACGCTGCCGAGCCAATAGTTCACGTCGGGATCGACCACCGTGGACTGCTGGTAAACGAACGGCGCCGCCGGATTACGGATCTCGTACCAACGCACGCCTGCGAGCGTTCCGGCCTTAATCGTGTGGTTAACGACCAGCGACTCGTGATCACCAAAGTTGCGGTAGGCTAGCCGGAACATCACCCGGTCGCCCAGTCCATCCACTTTTTCCCCGGGGTTCGGCTGCGCAATACAAGACAGAGTTATGGCGCGAGCGCAGACCTCGCTGTACGGCGCTACGGAGATGAGTGTCGGGCCGGTGAAGGTTGAGTTAGCCACATTACTGAAGTCCACATGGAAGCGGAAGAAGTTCAAATGAGTGGAGTCAGCAAGGCTCACCAGGTAATTCGGCGCGCCCACGGGCGGAAGGGTGCTGCCGTCGAGGTCAGCTGGCAAGAGGCTGGAAACCGTGGAAGGCTGCTGGAAGCAGACCGCACTGGCCGGCGCTCCGGAAAGCATGGCATTGCGGTCAAAGGCACATGCCTCCGCACCGGCAAAGCCCTTGCCGGGGAAAACGTTGATGGTGTTGTAGTACGCGTCGGGCCACACGCTGAATTTTGGATAGTCCGGGAAGTTCGCGCCGAAGTCATACTCGTAGCGGTTGTAGGAACCCGTAGCGTCAGAACTGGTGGAGACAGCGACGCACTGCGCTGTCTGGGTAAACGTAGTGTTGTACTGCAACTGGCTTACCAGCCAGCGTCCCGCCAATTGGTCATACAGCACGACGGGATCCCCGCCATCCGAAAACGTTGGCGTGCCTCCACCAAACTCGCAGAGACCGCCGAAACCGGTCCAGAGCGTGTGGATCGCGGCCGGGCCAAGCTGCAACGCTCCAGTCGATTTGTCGTACACCGCGAGGGTTACGTTCACCATTTGTACGAACTGCTTCG
>WNFS01000296.1_pt1 | contig 36227 bp, 32 predicted proteins | sample 5400141 | NCBI WGS metagenome assembly WNFS01 (sample SAMN13153358, study PRJNA577476) | soil metagenome | isolation source: 60 cm saprolite under Madrone tree | place: USA:California | collected 2016-06-14
GAGCGGTCCGCGCGCCAATCTTGCGCCTGGTGATTGAGCGTCGCGTCTATGGACAGGGGATACCAAACATCCGGAAGGTCACTGAAGATTGTCCCCACAAAATTCTTGGGCGCGACTCCGATAATGGTTAGCGGCACGCCGTCGACCTTCACGGTCTTCCCCGCAATGTTTGGGTCGGCTCCCAGCCATTTCCAGTAGGGATAACTCAAGACAGCCAGCGCTGATGGCTGGTCGTCCGCGCCGCGCGGGAAGACACGACCAAGAATGGGTTGCACTCCGAGAACCGAAAAATAGTTATCCGAGACCGCATTCATCAGCCCTGATTTATTACGGCCTTCATAGGTGATCGGGCGCACCGCAATGGAGTATGGGAAGGCCATGACGTCCGAGAAGACGTGATTGTTGTCGCGATAGTATTCGTAGTCTTCGTAGTTAGTCCCGCTGAACTCTTCCGTTGGCGTGGTTGTATAAACCGACGCCAACCGCTCCGGCGCGGGAACGGCGGGCGGGCGCAGCAAGAGCGCGTTGAAAACACTAAATCCCGCCGCCCCGGCTGCCATCGCTATTGCCAGGGAAAAGACGGCGATGGAGGTGAGTCTCCAGTGCTTTCCGAGAATGCGCAGCGAAAACCGAGTGCTGGAGCGGAACGCCATGTTACCCCTCGGTCGTCAAGCTTTTGTCGCCAGCTTCGTGCCTGCAAGCTTGCGAAAGCTCGAGCCGTTGTTCTGCAAGATGCAATTCAGGAATCTGGAGTTGCCGAGGCGATGATTTCCACGGCAACGCCGTAGCAATTCGCCCGCTCTTGCTCGGCGCTCTCCCAGTATTTAAAGGCCCTTCTGCATGGGGTAGCCCTTCTCGACCCAATCCGTCGCAAAGCTTGTTGGCAGAACCAGAACACGGACGTGGGTAAAACCCATGTCGTGAAGAGCCGCGTAAGCGGGCCGCATGTTTGGGCAACGATTGAAGGGGCAGCAGCCGCAGTAGATGAGCAGATTCGTGGAGCGCGGCAGAGTAGCAAGCCATTTTTTCAATTCGGCGAGGCCTTCTTCCTTGGAAGCCGTGCCATGAAACGACGCTTCCGGAATGTGTCCACCCTCGAACAGCGTGCGAAAGCCTACATAAATGATGGTCGGATATCTCACGCCCTTGTCGGCGTTCCCAAGTTCGCGCGCAAGGTCAGAAGCATGAAGTACTTGCGCGTCTGCCCATGGTTCGGGCGTCTTTTCTTGATTCGCCGCGCCGGATTGGTTTGACTGGAGAACAGGCACAAGAAGCATCGCGGTGGAAATACCCAGCAGCGAAAGTGCTGCGCCCCTGCGAAGCTTGGACGGAAAAGCCATATTCGACCGCCTCCGCGCACCATTGTAAAGCCAAAGCGCAGCAAGGGCGATGCTATTTCACAGGGACCGCGGTTCCAAAAAACATCGTGGCTGACCGAAATTATTTTTTGAGTTCTGCGCGCGTGCGCTGAAGCTTGAGAGCGGTCGTGCGCAAGGTTTCCGGCACGTTTTTGTTGGACGTCAACTTCTTGAGGTCCATGACATTGCACATCGGGAGCATGTGCAATGAAACGTCCAGCGGCGTCTTCGGATTGTTAAGAAGATTGCGCACGACGGCGTAGTTTTTTCGAAACTTGCGGTTGCCGGCGATGAGCCGAAGAATCTCGTCCGTGAGGCTGGTCATATTAGCGAAAGCCTCGACCTCCTGATCCGTCAGGCGGGGCGATTGCAGCACGGCGCGCTGCACAACCTTGTTCGAGTCGCGAATCAGCGTGCGCCGCGCCTCGGATCCCCCTTTCATCGCGAATTGCACTCGCTCGGAAACGCTCATCTTGGCGAGACGCATAATAAGCGTCTGACGCTTGGCAACGTCAGGCTCGGCTTCGACGGCCGCTTCCGCAAGGGCCGCTACGTCGATGGCCGCGCCCATCAGCTCGTGCAGCTGATGCTTTTGATCCGCGGTGATCGAGGAGGAATGTTCGAGAGCAGCCGCGAGCGCAGGGGACTCGCTGACGCGCTCCAACTCTTCCATGAGCGCCGTAACACCCAGTGAAGAAAGATGGCGCGCTACCGGAACAAGATATTCCGCCGCGCAGTTTTTGTTCTGCACCATGGCCTCACAGATGCTAGGTTTGTCCGCAAGATGTTTCCCGGCGTAAGCGAAGAGCGCAGGGATGGCTTTTTCGCGCTTCAGGGCTTCGACAAAAGTTTCCGTTGGTTGCGAAAGGATGGCCTGTTGAGCGCGCTCGCTCACCATCTCATCGGCGTCCCCCGCAAGTACCGCCAGAATTTCCGCACGGTCCGCGGGCGCGAGGTGCGCTCCGCCCGAGCAAACTGCAATCTTCCGCTCGCGGGGAGCGCGGCCTGCGCGAAGATCTTCGAGGACTTCAGGGCTGAGGGGTTCCACCGGATGCCTGCCTTAAATCTTTCTGGCCCAGCACTATTGTACCGGAGGCTCCGGGAGTTCCAACGGGCGGCATGGCGCGACCGTTCAATTCCAGCAACACCGCGGAGGAATCGGCCGCGGTCACTTCAAACTGTTGGCTGGCGGAAAAGTGCCGGGTTTGTCCTGCGGGAAGTTCGGCGTCAAGCAGCAGCGTGCCGTCAGCGAGGATGCGCACGCGTGTGGCTGCGGAAGTGGAAATGGCGAGGTCCAGGGGAATGGCGGTCGAGGGGTTGGCGGTCGGAGTCCGCATCACAGTCGCCGTTCCGGTCTGCGTTTGCATAGGCAACACCGCGGAGGACGAAGACCGCTTCGCGGCGCGATGCGCGGCGTAACGCCGCCAGCTATAAGTTGCGCCCGCAATGAGCCCGCCGAATAAGGCAAGCAACGCAAGCACAGCCAGGATCGGCACCCAGATAGGTGAGTGAGGAATCTTGTTTTCGTAAGGCTGGGGGACTGGCAAACTGTGCTCGCCGCGCGCCATGTCATATTCGGCAAGCAGATTTTCTTCGTCGAGGCCCAAAAAACGCGCGATGGAGCGCACGAATCCACGGTTGAAAATGCCGCCAGGGAGTTTGTCCCACTCTTCGTTCTCGAGCGCTTCCAGGAAGCGAGGACCGATACGCGTAGCCGTTGTTACTTCCTTGAGCGTAACTTCACGCATCTCGCGCTCGCGCTTCAGGCGTTCGCCAAAAGTCCCACTGCCCATGAATCGAAACCTGTCCTCGCCGATACACGCGGAGCAGCGGAGCGATCAGACTTGCTAGCGATCGTAACTAACCGGCTGCGGCGGGCGCCCCTCTTGTCATAAGCACTGCCACTTAGGCAGTTCAAGCGAGACCGAACGCTAGTTCACCCATGTACGACCACAATCCAGTCCGCGGAAGGCGCGAAAAATCCCTCGACGAAACTATAGGCGGTGTCGCGCGGCAGTGTCAAACAAAGCATGCATAAGCGAGGAGGAAAGGCTCGTAACGCTGAGGCGTCCTGATCTCAGGAGAGCTTTGCCCCCAGAACTTCAATCTGCTCGATGGCGGGAGGCTTGGCGAACAATTCTGGCGCTTGCGCCATGAGCGCTTTGGCAATTGGACCATTCAGATGGGCTTGGCGTCCGTTTTCGTCTTTAAACGCGTCAAATACGCCAAAGGTCGTAGGCCCCAATCGTAATGCGAACCATACGGGAGTTGTCGATTCTTGATTGGCCAGCGCAAGCCCCGTTTCCAGGAACTTCACGACGTCTTTTTCTTTCCCTGCTTTTGCTTCCAACCGCGCGAACAGTGCGAGCTTAACCATGTTGGTTCTCCTTTTTTGAATGCTACAGAGGAATCGCCAAGATAGCTCTTACGGGTGAATTTGGCTATTGGCAGGATCGCCAAAAATGATATCATATTTGCCATGAAGATCCATGTTCTCGCGCTCGATGGAGTCTTTGACACTGGCTTGGCGACGGTGCTAGATGCGTTTCAAACCGCGAACGAACTTGCGGAGATGTCTGGATTGGCTTCGCCGCGATTTGAGGTCGCGATCGTCGGCGTGCGTAAAGCGGTCAAAACATCGCAAGGGCTTGTTGTTCCGGTTGTTCATGTACCCAGGCAGACGATTCCCGACTGGGTCGTGGTTCCAGCAATCGGATACAAGACGCCAGGTCCGCTGCAAGTGGCTCTTGCCAGATCTGACGTGAGCGACGCAGCCAAAGCGCTTCGGTCGTGGGCGGATCGCGGCGCAAACACGGCCGCTGCCTGTATCGGGACATTTGTCTTGGCCGAATCGCGATTGCTCGACCATCAAACGGCGACGACCACGTGGTGGCTCGCTCCATTCTTTCGCCAGAGATATCCGAAGGTTCGCCTCGATGAGTCGCACATGATCGTAAAGTCCGGGAAAATCGTTACGGCTGGAGCGGCGCTAAGCCATATGGACTTGGCTCTGTGGATCATCAGGCAGAAGAGCCCGAGGCTTGCCGCCTTGACGGCAAAGTATCTAGTGGTCGACTCACGGCCTGCGCAATCTGCTTACATCTTGGTCGATCATCTGGCTCACTCCGATCCACTCGTCGAGCGCTTCGAACGCTGGGCGCGAGGCAGGCTGACGCATGGGTTTTCGCTCTGCGATGCCGCGGCAACCACCGGATCGAGCAAAAGAACATTGGCTCGGCGCTTGCAAGCCGTGCTGGGAAAGTCTCCATTGACTTATTTTCAGGAGCTGCGCGTGGAGCGAGCGGTACATCTCCTGAAGACGACCGATGAAAGCGTCGACGAAATCGCGGGACGAGTCGGCTACGCCGATGGCGTCACACTCAGGACGCTTCTGCGTCGTCGCCTAGGGCACGGCGTCAAGGAAATCAGAAGAAGCCTGTAGTACTGCGCGCTCGCTGTTTGGACCTCACGAGACACTGGATTGGACGCGACGCAGTTTCGGAGTGGGGCACAGCAGTCGCAAAACGACGGGATCAGGGATGGTGAATTTACCTCCAAGATCGCCATCCGGATCCCCTTGTGGATGGTTTGGAGCGCAGACGCTTGAGGAAGGCGGGGAGAAGGCCCCACGCTATTGCTCCGTCGAGAGGACGGATCGGAAGCAGATTGAATACTGCCACACTTAAACTAAAAAAACCAAGGATGGCGAGAACCGCATTTACCGGCTGAAAGCGAGTGTAGCCGAATGTTTCAGTCCAAATTAGAAGTGGGACCGCAACGACCACCTGCGCCACGACGCCGCCCCAAGCGATGACGCAGTGGTCGAAGTAGGAGTAGGGTTCGCTAAATCGGGTGATTCCCCAGATGGGATACAACTCGATCGACCACACCCTACATCCTTTGCGTTGTGCGGCAATCATGTGACCGCACTCGTGGATCAGAATAACGCCGTAGTATGCAGCTAGAACGGTGGCCGCAAGCAATGGCTCCTCTAAAGCGCCAATCAAGATAACTGCTCCGATGAGAAGCACGGACCAGTGGGCAAAGACCTTCACCCCGCTGATTTCCATTACCTCAAATAGCTTGTTGAGCTTCGGGAGACGCATTGTTTGAATGGGACTTGCCAGGAAGTTAGCGACAAGCTCATTCAGTCCCAAGTATCATTCGACCACATCGCCTCTAGTTTATGTCTTGGACGGTGGTACAGGTGTGACGGCAGAGTTAGGACGGAAGAAGACTGTCGTTGAAGCGCAGGCTGTTGCCCACAATCCTAGGGTACTAGGAGCGCATTTTGGAAGAGCAAAGAGTAACTCAGCGCAACGACCTCTCCGGCGCCCTACCGCTGCCCCACGCCGGTTTCTGGATTCGCCTCATCGCGGGAATCATCGATGTGATTCTTCTGGTGGTCCCGTTCGCGGTCTTCGTTTCCTTTTTGGCTGGCGGCATGGGAATCTCGAATCCATTCTTCAATCATCGTCCGGGAACACCTCTTAACGAGAACCTCACACAGTTGGGACCGACATTCCTGTTCCTCGGTGTTTGTTTCTTCGCGGCCGAAAGTTGGTTTTATTTTGCTCTTTCGGAGAGTTCGCGCTGGCACGCAACTTTGGGAAAGCGCTTCTTGGGGCTCTATGTAGCCGACGCCGCAGGCAAGCCCGTGGATTTTTGGCGAGCCAGCCTGCGTTTTTGCGGCGGCCGTTTATTGGCGCACGTCCCCGTCCTGGGCGGCTATTACTTTGTCATCGACTGTCTCTGCGTCGGCCTTACTCCCAGCAAGCGCGCTATCCACGACATGCTTTCCGGCTGCCTGGTCTTGCGGGAATGCGCCCACAGCTCGTTTGTCCGCTGAAATTTCGATGAGGAGGTAGAACCGCCGCTACGCCGCGTACCCGCCGATGGCAAGATGGCCACGCCTGTACCACGAGAATCTTGCACCTTTTTTTGCGACGCGCCTATACTGGCAAAGATTCGCGGACCGGCCCCGAATCGCGCTCGTGGTGTTGTCTTCCGCGGCGGCCAAAGCCTGGCTTGTAAAACTTTCGAACTAGGGATCAATCGAGCGTGGACGAAGTAAAGCAGTTTCCAGCCGTGGAACGCCGCCGCAATCCCGCGGTTTCCGCCGAGCAACGCGAAGCGGGCGAAGTCGCCATCTTCCAGGAGTTGGGGAAGGCGCTGACCTCTTCGCTGCAGCTCGACCAGGTTCTTCGCACCATCATGGAGAAAATTGACGAGTTTCTGCGACCGGACAACTGGTCTTTGCTCCTGCTGGATGAGTCCAAACAAGAACTCTATTTTGAGTTAGCGGTCGGCAAGGCTTCCCAAGCGCTAAAAGACGTGCGCATCAAAGTGGGGCAGGGAATTGCCGGCTGGGTCGCGCAGCACGGCGAAACCGTGGTCGTGGCGGACACTTCGAAGGACACGCGCTTCTTCTCTCAGGTCGACGAAAAAACGAAAACAGAAACGCAATCGATCGTCGCCGTACCTGTCAAATTCCGCGACACCTGCCTCGGCGTCATCGAGCTGATCAATTGCCTCGGCCCGGAAGGGTTCGACGACCGCGACCTCAAGCTGCTTGAAGCTCTCTCGGACTTTGCCGCCATTGCGCTCGAAAACGCCCGCCACGTAAAAAGAATTCACGAACTGACCATCACGGACGATTGCACCAGTCTATACAACGCACGGCACATGGGCTTCATTCTCGAGACGGAAATCTACCGTTCGCAACGCTACAACTACCAATTCTCGCTCGTGTTCATCGACCTGGATCATTTCAAGCAGGTGAACGACACGCATGGCCATCTCGTCGGCTCACGCTTGCTTGCGGAAATTGGCAACGCGCTGAAAGCCCATTGCCGCCTGATCGATTTTGCGTTTCGCTATGGCGGCGACGAATTTGTGATCCTCCTGCCGCAGACCTCCAAGGACAACGCGCTCAACGTGGCGCGCCGCCTTCACAAACTCGTTCGCGAAACCCGCTGGCTCAACGAGGACGGGTTGGGTATCCGTGTTACGCCGAGCCTTGGCGTGGCCTCTTATCCCACCGATTCGCGCACTAAAGAGGGCCTCTTGCACCTCGCTGACGAGGCCATGTACCTGGTGAAAAATACGAACCGGGACAGCGTGGCCGCAGCAAACATCGGAATTTTGCCGGACACGACCGCGGCGGCCTCTGCGGAGACCGCCGGGTAGACTTTGTCCCGTTCCGCGTCTCGCCCTCTTCTATACAGTCCCTGAGAATTTTGCTTAACTGAAACTATGCGAAGAAGCGAAGCAGCGCGGTATGCGCGCTGGTCCGCGGCTGTGGCGCTGCTGCTGGCCTGCTTGACGGGCGGGGTGTATCTCAAGCGCGGCTGGCAAAGAATCAGGGAGCGGAGACTTGCCCCGCCGGCTGCGCCGGTGAACGTCGAAAAGCAATCCAGCGGCCTCACTTTTTCAAAAATGGACGGACCTCGCAAGATTTTCACCGTCGAGGCCTCGAAGTCGACGGATTTCAAGGACCAGGGCGCCAGCTTGCTCGAGAATGTGAAAGTCACGATTTTTGGAAAAACTGGCGACCGGCACGACACCATTCACACCAAAAGCTGCCAGTACGGAAAAGGGAGCGGCGGCGTTACCTGCAACGGAGATGTTCAAATTGAATTAGAAAGCGCGGCGGACGCGGAGCGCAGAGCAAAAGATCACACAATTCTGCCGCAGATTGTGCACGTCGAAACCCACGGCGTGATCTTCGATCAAGGTACCGGAGCCGCAAAAACAGACCAGCCTGTGACATTTACATTTCCCAGCGGTAGCGGCGATGCCGTGGGAGCAGAATACAACTCGGAGGCAGGAACTCTGCGCCTGTTGCAAGACGTCAGGCTGAGGCTCAAACCGCCTGCGAAAAAAGATACCGGGAAAAAGCCGGCGAAAGAGGGGACGGACGAGGAAGTTCTGGTGAAGGGCGCCAGTCTCGACTTCGGCCGGGATGCAAAATTGCTTCACATTCTGGGCCCCGCGGAAGCCGATTCGCGCACGGCCCGGTTGACCGCCGGAGAACTCACCCTGGAATTGGACTCTGCATTTCGCGCGCGCAGGCTTCTGGCCATCGCAGGCGTAAACGGCAAGCAGGCGGAACTCACCTCGCAGCGCGGAGCGGACTCGATGCTTATCGACGCAGACCAGATGACGGCGCTGATTGCTCCGGAAGGCTGGGTCACTCGATTGGACGGGACAGGGAGCGTGCACGGCTCCCGTCATGGCCAAGAGGAGGAGGACGAATTCCACGCAGACGCTGCGTCGCTCGATCTCTGGCCTCGCGTGAACCAGCCCAAAGAGATGAATCTCAATGGTGGAGTCTTGCTGAAGACGCACATGGCCAAGAACAACGATGGGCGAATCCTGCAGACGGGAGCACTTCGCATGGAGTTCAGCGAAGGAAAAGACGACCAAGCCAGCAAGCCCACGAACGCAGAGACACTTACGGCGGGAAGCATGGAATGGACCGATGCGGCGGCGCAAGCCAACACTCCGCCGACCCGCACGAAGCTGCAAGCGGACAAGCTACAGCTTGCGTTCGGCGAAGAGGGCAAGCCCAAGCAACTTGATGCGAGGGGAAATGTCCAAACGGAGCGCGCCATTGCCGGCCACGCGCTTCAGTCAGCCACGGCCAAAAACGGGGTAGCGCAGCTTCTTGCCGCGGGTGGATGGTCACAGATGGATCTGCAAGGCGACGTTAAGTTGAAAGAGGCGGACCGCAACGCGCAAGCCGATCACGCAACCTTCACGCGCGTTGCGCAGACCGCGCTTTTGACTGGGCAAGCCGTCGCTCGTGACGCGACCACCGAGACGCACGCTGCGCGAATCCTTTTCACCGGGACGACCGGGGACATTCGTGCCGAGGGCGGCGTACGCTCCACGGATTTTTCGCCCAACGGAAATGCCGTCCAACTCGCCCAATTGCCCGCCAACATTACTTCCGACACTATGCAGGGCAATTCGAAAACGGGACGCGCCGTCTATGCCGGCCACACGCGCCTCTGGCAGGGGGACTCCGTGCTGGAAGCGGACTCCATCGAACTTCTTCGCGACACTAAAATCCTGAACGCAGCCGGAAGAGTTCGCGCTGTCTTCCCCCAGACGCCGCCCCCGGCGCAATCCGGCACCCTTCAATCCGGCACACAGCAATCACCCGCAAAAAAGCCCGTTCTCTGGCACGTAAGTTCCGGAACGCTGTCCTACAACGATGCTGCCAACGTCGCTCATCTCGAAAAAAACGTCGTCGTACAGTCTCCCGATCAAAAAATCCGCGCCCCTCTGATGGATTTATACTTCACGCGGGGTACCAACCATTCGGCAAACGACTCGGCGGGCAGCACAAAAGGAGTTCCCTCGACTCCCGGAGCCCAACAGATCAGCCGCGCCGTCGGAACCGGCGGCGTCATCGTGGACCAAGCTGGCCGTCGCGCCACCGCCGAGCGCGGCGAATACACGGCTTCCGAGGGAAAGTTCGTCATGAGCGGCGGAAATCCTACTCTTTACGACGGTTCCGCAGGCACCACCACCGGCCGTCAATTGACCTTCTATTTAGCGGATGATACGATCATCGTCGACTCTGAAAATGGTTCGCGGACGTTGACGAAGCACCGAGTCGAGAAATGACGCGGCCGCCGAGCGGCCGTTCGTGACGAGGTATGCTGAAACTCCAGGCCGTCGAGTTGAGCAAGTCGTATCGCGGTCGCAAGGTCGTTGATGAGGTTGAACTGGAGATCGGCCAGGGTGAAGTCGTCGGGCTCTTGGGACCCAACGGCGCAGGTAAGACCACTACCTTTTACATTCTCGTTGGTCTTGCCCGGCCAGACTCCGGCCACGTTCTCTTGAACGGCGGCGAAATCACCGACCTTCCCATGTACCTCCGGGCCCGCAGTGGCATCAGCTACCTTCCTCAGGAGCCCTCGGTCTTTCGCCAACTGACTAGCGAGGAAAATCTGCTCGCCGTACTCGAGACCCTTCCTCTTACGCCCGAGCAACAGCGCGACCGTCTCGAAGAGCTTTTGGTTCAAATGGGACTCGAAACCGTACGAACGAGCAAGGCCTACACTCTCTCCGGTGGAGAACGCCGCCGCCTGGAAATCGCCCGCTCTCTCACTTTGCAACCTTCTTTCATCCTCCTCGACGAACCTTTTTCCGGGATTGACCCTCTAACCGTTAAGGATCTGCAGGAGATCATCCGGGGCCTCAGCCGCTCCGGCATCGGCATCCTCATCACGGACCATAACGTCAGGGAAACACTCAACGTGACGGACCGCGCATACATCGTGAATCATGGCAAGATAATGGCTAAGGGCACTCCGCTCGAACTAAGCAATGACGCCGAAGTGCGCCGCGTTTATCTGGGCGATCATTTCCGCCTGAACTAACTGTAAAACTGGAGAGTTTGAGGGGATAATCGGAACGATCATGGCCTGGCAAGGACTCAAGCTCAACCTACGCGTGGCGCAGAAGCAGATTCTGACGCCCGGCCTCGTCCAAATGGTGAGCGTCCTCGCGCTGAACCGCCTCGAACTCCGCGAGATGATCAATCAGGAGATGATCGCCAATCCCGTCCTGGAAGAGCTGAGCGAAGAAGCCACCCAGAGCGACAACTACAGCGACGAAACCTTCCTGAAAGCCGAAACTGAAAAAGTTCCAGAGAAACCGGAAGCCAATCCTTTCGACGAATTCGACGTAGGCAGTTTTTTCAACCAGTATCTCGACACCGGCGGCGATGGCGGACAATCCCAGGAAAGAGAAGTCTCCGAGCGGCCCTCCTTCGAGAAGTTTCTTTCCTCTCCCAGCGGCCTCACCGATCATCTCGCCTGGCAGTTGAGCATGACCATCTGCTCTGAAGCCGTCACGGAGCTCGCCGAAAGCATCATTGGCAATCTTGATGAAAATGGGTATTTAACCGCTTCGGCAGAAGAACTTTTGCAGAACGATAAATTTTCCCGGGACGATCTCGACGATGCTCTGGCCGTCGTGAAGGACTTCGATCCGATAGGCGTCGGCGCGCGCGATTTGCGTGAATGCCTGCTGCTCCAACTGAAAGCCTTCGATCCGCAAAACACGCTGGCCCACCAAATCGTCTCCGAACATTTGAAGCAAGTGCAATCCAACCAGCTGAAAGAAATTGCCCGCGCGTTAAACCGTCCGCTGGAAGTTGTCAAACGCTCGCTCGAAGTCATCAAGAAGCTCGATCCACGGCCGGGTCTGCGTTACAACAAGACCGAACCGCGTCTCGTCGAGCCCGACGTGTATTTCCGCAAAGTCGATGACCAATGGCAGGTTTTCTTAAACGAAGACGACATGCCCCAACTCCGCCTCAGCCCCACGTACCGCCGTCTCCTCGCCCGCGATGCCGCCGACCGCGACGTTCGCAACTACGTCAAGGAACGCTTCACCGCCGCCATCCAACTGATGAAAAATATCGAGCAGCGCAAACACACCATCCTCCGCGTCTGCCAATCCATTATCGCCCGCCAAGGTGAATATCTCGATCACGGTCCGGATGCCCTAAAGCCCATGATGATCAAGGAAGTCGCCGAAGAAGTCGGCGTGCACCCATCCACGGTGAGCCGCGCGGTCGCCAGCAAATATGCGCACACTTCGCAGGGCGTCCTTGAACTGCGCTCCTTTTTCAGCGAGTCCGTGAATGGCCCCGAAGGCAGCGGAATGTCGCTCCTCACTCTCAAGCGTCTCGTCAAAAAAATGATTGAAGAAGAAGACACTACGAAGCCGCTCACGGACGAGCAAATCGCCAAAAAGCTTGACGACGCAGGGATCCACGTCACGCGCCGCACCGTTGCCAAGTACCGCGAAGACATGCGCATCCCCAGCACTCACCAGCGCCGGGTGAAGAGCTGAGCTGCCGCCTTCCGTGAAGCCGTCCGCCAGACACGACGCGCGCCACCTCGTCATTCTCACCGGCCTTTCCGGCTCCGGAAAGAGCACCGTGCTCCGCGCCTTCGAGGACATGGGCTTTTACTGCGTCGATAATCTTCCCGTAGAATTAATTCCCATTTTTGCCGAGCTGCACGCCGCCGGCGAAGGCGATTTTGCCCGCGCCGCCCTCCTGGTAGATGCGCGCGAAGGCGTGCAACTCGAAAAGCTCCCGCCTCTCCTGAAGCACCTTCGCAAAGATCATCCCATCACCCTGGTCTTCATCGACGCCAGCGACGACGCGCTCCTCCGCCGCTACAGCGAGACGCGCCGGCCTCATCCGCTGGGAAAAGCCTTGTCCGTGCGCGAAAGCCTTCACCACGAACGCGCCCTCATGGAGCCCATCCGCAAGCTCGCTGATGTAGTCATCGACTCCACGCAATTCAACGTCCACGAACTTCGCCACTTCGTCACCGAGCGTTTCAAGAATCCCGACCATCGCCCCATGCTAGTTTCCGTCGTAAGCTTTGGCTACAAGTACGGCGTCCCCACGGACTCCGACCTCGTTTTTGACGTCCGCTTTCTGCCCAACCCCCACTTTGTCCCTGCCCTGCGCCGCTACACCGGGAAAGATCCCAAAGTCCAAAAATACATCCGCTCGTTTCCGCAAAGCGGTGAATTTCTCCGCCGCATCGAAAGCCTGCTCACCTACCTCATCCCGCATTACATCAGCGAAGGGAAAAGTTATTTGACCATCTCGATAGGCTGCACCGGCGGCAAACACCGCTCCGTCATGCTCGGTGAACAAATCAAGAAATCGCTGGCGAAGCGAGGCTTCTCCACCAAGGTCACGCACCGCGATATCGAGAAGTAATTGCGCATCATGCCGCGCTGGAAACTTGACATGCCGCGGAGCGGCGAATAGCGTACCAAGTAGCATAATCAGGGGAGTTTGAGGCTTGTCTTCTTTGTTTTCGCCGCAACTAAAAAGACTCGTGAGCTATGTCCGGCCTTACGCCTTCCGGCTCTCGCTCGGCGTCGTGTTGGTCGCGTTCGTCGCCCTCGCCGAAGGCCTGGTCGCGTTCATGGTCAAGATCGCCGTTGACTATGTCCTTAATCCCTCCGTTTTCGTGACAAAACCAGTTCTGCTCACGCTCCCCGGCAATCGCGTCATCTACTTGAATGACTTTCTCCCCTCCAGCCTTCACAACGTCGCCACTCTCTTTGCCGTTGCCCTGCCGGCTTTGTATCTGGCAAAGGCTCTGGCCGAGTACTTGGGCATCACGCAAATCCAATATGTCGGACAGGCCGCCGTCACTGATCTTCGCAACCAGGTCTATGCCAAAATTATCCGCCAGCCTATCGCCTTCTTTCAGCACAATCCCGTCGGCCGGCTGCTCTCCGCCACCATAAACGATGTGGAGCGTACACGCGTGGCTCTCTCCGAATATCTCGCCGACCTCTTTCAAAAAGGATTCAGCTTGATCGTTCTCGTCAGCGTACTCTTTTGGCTGAACTGGAAAATGGCGCTTGCCTCCGCCCTGCTCCTCCCGCTGGTCGTCATTCCCGTTGGTAAATTTGGGCGCAAGATCCGCCGTTCCGCGGAAAACAGTCAGACTCGCCTCGCCGATCTCAGCCAGATTCTCCAGGAAACCACCACGGGCAATCGCGTGGTCAAGGCTTTCGGAATGGAAGACTTCGAAATTCGCAAATTCCGCGACACCGCCCGCCAGTTGCTCCGCGATAACATGCGCTGGGTGCGCGCTGCCGTCATCACCCCGCCGATCATGGATTTGCTTGGCGCCATCGTCATCCCGCTCCTTCTCCTGTACGCCCGCGATCAAATCAGAACTCACCAGATGACCACCGGCACGTTTTTCGCATTTGTTTATGCGCTGTTTGGCGCATACATGCCGCTCAAGCGCATGGGCTACGTCTATCAGCAGTTCCAAGCTGCGCAAGGTGCGAGCACGCAGGTCTTTTCTTACCTCGACCGCGTCGAAGAAAAGATCGAACAGCCCGGCGCAAAAATCCTCGCTCCGTTTTCTCAGCTTATCGAGTTTGACAACGTCGGCTTTGCCTACGAAAACGGCTCTGCGGTAGTTCTCGAAAACATCCGCCTGACGGCTCGCAGAGGCGAAGTCATCGCCGTGGTAGGCTCCAGCGGTGCCGGAAAAACAACTCTCGTCAATTTACTTCCGCGTTTCTACGAACTGACTTCCGGTTCCATTCGTATCGATGCCGTGAACATTCGCGATGTGACCATTCGTTCTCTCCGCGAACAAATCGCCATGGTGACTCAGGAAAATATTCTCTTCCACGACACAGTCTGGAACAACATCTGTTACGGCCTCACCGGCGTTCCCAAAGACCGCGTCGCCGCCGCCGCCCAGGCAGCTCTCGCGCACGATTTCATCATGGAATTGCCGCAGCAGTACGACACTGTCATCGGCGAGCGCGGCACCCGCCTCAGCGGCGGCCAAAGGCAGCGTATTGCCATCGCGCGTGCCATACTTAAAGACTCCCCCATCCTCATTCTGGATGAAGCAACTTCAGAGTTGGATGCGGAGTCCGAGATGTACGTACAGAAAGCTCTCGCCAATCTAATGGTCGGACGCACCACGTTCGTCATCGCGCACCGCTTGGCCACCATTCGCCGCGCGGATAAAATTCTCGTCCTCGAGGACGGCCAGATCCGCGAGAGCGGTACGCACACCGAACTCATAGCGCGCGGTGGAACTTACGCCCGCCTCCACGATTTGCAATTTGCAGACGACGATATTCTCGTGCCGGCACAGGCAGCGCCGGCAAGCGTGACGGCACCAGCGGAAACCCTATGACCCAATCTTCTGCATTACCGAAAGAAGTGTTATCAAAAAAAGCCAGCGAATGTTTCTCCATGACCGGCTACGCCCAGGCACGCAGCGAACAAAATGGTTGGGCCGTCCGCGTCAGCGTAAAAAGCGTAAACCACCGTTTCCTGGATCTGAAGCTCCGCCTTCCCGAGGGCTTCGACCTCTACGAACTGCGCTTGCGCCAGATCCTGAGAGATCGCATCCATCGCGGCCACGTCGAGGTTCACGTCAACGTCGATCCCGCTGCCGCTGCGCCCATACAAGTGAATCGTGAGCTCGCGCAAACCTATATGCGCGTCGCGGAAGAATTCCGCCAAGTGTCTAGAGCTGCCGCCGACGTGGACGTCGTCGCCATCTTGCGCTTGCCCGGCGTCATCGCCGGCCTTTCCGCCGCGGTCCCGGAAGCGGAAGACGATCAAGAAAGCCTCGGACAAGCGCTGGACACCTGCTTGCTCGAAGCGCTCCACAGGCTGGATGATATGCGTCGCGCCGAAGGCCGCCATCTGATCGAAGATTTGCGCGCGCGTCTGGCGCGCATCGGCCAGGAGGCGGAAAAAGTCCGCGAACTTGCAGCCACGCTTCGTCCCGTTTTTGCGCGCCGCCTTGAAGCTCGCCTCAAAGAATTGCTCGGCGGCGCCGGGATCGATCCTGCTCGGCTCGCGCAAGAGGCCGCGCTTCTAGCGGAACGCGGCGATATCAGTGAAGAATTAGACCGTCTGCGCAGCCATCTCCAGCAGTTCGGAAGGCTTTTGGACGGCGCTGGCGAGATGGGGAAAAAGTTGGACTTTCTCCTGCAAGAAATGCATCGCGAAGCAAACACGCTGCTTTCGAAAACGCCCGGCGTCGAGAGTGAAGCGCTCGCCATCACCGGCCTGGCTCTGGAAATCAAGGCCGAGATCGAAAAATTGCGGGAGCAGGTGCAGAACATCGAATGAGCGCGGAGACGAAGCTTGCCCCGCTGGTCCTGATTGTTTCGGGCCCATCGGGTTCGGGGAAATCGACGCTGGTGCAGAGAATTTTGGAGTTGCCCGGAACGATGCCTTCGGTCTCATGTACCACCAGGTCGCGCCGGGCGACCGAAGCCACCGGGAAATGTTATGATTTTGTCACGGAAGCGGAATTCGACGCCATGGTCGCGAGCGGTGAATTTCTGGAATATGCGCGCGTCTTCGGCATGCACTCGTACGGTACGCCGAAAAAATGGCTCGAAGAATCGCGGAAGAAAGGTCTTGACCTGGTCCTCGAGATCGACGTGCAAGGCGCGGCGCAAGTAAAAGAAAAGTTGCCGGATTCCATCGCGATTTTTATTTTGCCTCCGTCTCGCGTGGAACTTGAAAGGCGCTTGCGCAGCCGCGGCCAGGATTCCGACGAAGAAATTGCGCGGCGTTTAGCGAAGGCGCGGGACGAAATTGCGGCATTCGGGCGTTATTACGATTATTGCGTCGTGAACGAAGATGTGAAACGCGCGGGAGACGAAGCGCAAGCCATTCTGATTGCGATTCGCTGCTCCGCCGCTCGGCGCAGACCACGGGTAGAAGAACTTCTGGCATCGTTTGGGGGGAAAGACTGAAATGACTGTGCAGACAAAAGCTCCGGAGAGCCAGTTTGCTTACGTTGTGCTGGCGGCGAGACGCGCTCGCCAGATTATGGCGGGTGCGCCGTCGCTCATTGAAAACCCAAGAACACTCAAGGCGACACGCATCGCCTGCGAAGAACTTGAGCACAGCCTAATCGAATATGAATTTACCGAGCCGTCTTCCATCGACGAAGACAAAGACGGCAACAAGCGCCGCAAGTAACCGGCGCAGTGGCATGCCGCCGTAAGGCGCTTGCCCGGAATTTGTAGGGCGCGATTCATCGTGCCCCAGCCTGGCAAGATGCGAGATTTATTGATACGGGGAATGATGCGAATCACCCTTGGCGTAACCGGCGGTGTAGCAGCCTACAAAGCTGCCGAGCTTGTCCGCCTTCTCCAACAAGACGGATTCACCGTGCAGGTGGTCATGACGCGCGGTGCGCGAGAATTTGTCACTCCTCTTACCTTCGCCGCGCTGAGCGGCCAAAAAGTCATCACTGATCTCTTCGAAAAATCCCCCACCGGTGAAGCCAACGTCGAAAGCGCCATCGAGCACATCGCCGTAGCCCAGCGCACCGATCTCCTCTTGGTCGCCCCAGCCACCGCGGACATCCTCGCAAAATTTGCGCGCGGCATCGCCGATGATTTTCTCACTACTCTTTATCTTGCGACCATCGCTCCAGTAATTGTCGCCCCGGCAATGAACGTCAACATGTGGAACCACGCCGCAACTCAGGAAAACGTTGATAAGCTGCGCGCTCGCGGCGTAAAGGTCGTCAATCCCGATGAAGGCTATCTTGCCTGCGGTATGACGGGCGCGGGCCGTCTAGCCGGGCAACAAGAAATCGTCGCAGCGGTTCGCGAAATTCTCCATGCACAGAAAGACTTGCAAGGCGAGACAATTGTGATCACCGCGGGTCCGACGCGTGAAGACTTGGATCCGGTGCGCTACATTACGAACAGGTCCTCCGGAAAAATGGGTTACGCAGTGGCGGAAGCCGCGGCGCGGCGGGGTGCGAACGTTACTCTCGTCAGTGGTCCCGTAAATTTGGAATCGCCCTCTGGTGTCGAACGCATCGACGTTCGAACCGCCGAAGAAATGCGCCGCGTCGCCCTTGAGCGCCTCCCCGTTTCCACGATAGCGATTTTCGCCGCCGCAGTCGCCGACTACCGCCCGGCCGAAACGCAAACAGAAAAAATAAAGAGAAACAAGCATCCCCTGACGCTCCGTCTCGAGCCAAACCCCGATATTTTAGCCGAAGCTGCGCACACAAAAGGCGACCGAGTCATCGTTGGATTCGCCGCCGAGACCGACCACGTCGCAGAGAACGCCCGCAAAAAACTGGCCGCCAAGAATGCCGATCTCATCGTAGCAAATGACGTGACCGCGGAAGGCGCCGGCTTCGACCACGACACGAATATCGTCACCTTGTTCTCGCGCGATGGCCGCGACTTGGCGCTCCCGAAGCTGAGCAAGAGCGAAGTTGCCCAGCGCATCCTCGACGAAGTCGTTCGCTTGCGGAGTCTCCGCACTGCCCAGCATTCTCCTGTATGATTCGAAGCATGCCCGAGCGCATCCCGGAGGCTCTACAGAAAAAGCTTTCTGACCGATTGAGTTTTTACGAAGATCTCGGCGTTCGCCTCTTCTACAAGCAGCGCGGTGATTTGCAAGTTCAGCCAGCCGCAGCACCAGCCACACAATCTTTCGAACCACGAGTCAACCCACAAATCTCTTACGAGGAAGCGGCTTTGCCAAAATCCACTAGAAGACAGGAGTTACCCAAGCCCGCGCAAACTGCGCAGCGAACTGCTTCTCCGCAAGCCGCGCGAAAGCCCGACGTGTTGCCGATCGCCGCGGGCCCCTCGCTGTTCGAAGCATTTGACAAAGTTCCCGGCGATACCTTGCTGAAGATTCGAAGCGATCTCGGCGAATGCACGCGCTGCAAACTCCACACCACCCGCAACAAAATTGTCTTCGGCGATGGCAGCTCTAAGGCCGAACTCGTTTTCGTCGGCGAAGGCCCCGGCCACGATGAAGACATGCAAGGCCTCCCCTTCGTCGGCCGCGCCGGAAAACTTCTCACGCAAATGATCGAGGCGATGGGCTTGCAACGCAAAGACGTCTACATCTGCAACGTCGTCAAATGCCGCCCACCGGAAAATCGCGCGCCCGAAAAAGACGAAGTAGCCGAGTGCTCGCCTTTTTTGCTGCGCCAGCTTGACGCGATCGCGCCAAAAGTAATCGTTTGTCTCGGTGCCATCGCCGCGCAAACCCTGCTGGAAACGAATCGCGGCATCTCAAACTTCCGCGGACAATGGCTCGAATTTCGCGGAAGAAAATTGATGGCTACCTATCACCCCGCCTACTTGTTGCGCAACCCCAGCGCGAAAGGCGAAGTCTGGAAAGATTTGCAAAAAGTCATGGCGGTTCTCGGCCTCGAAGCAAAGAAAGGCAAGTCCGCCGAGGCGGGCAAGTCCTCCTAAACCGTCATGGGAATTCTGTTGGGCCTCCTGACGGCTCTTTCCTGGGGCGGCTCGGATTTTCTCGCGCGTTTCGCCACCCGCCGCATCGGCACTCTTCGCACCATGCTGTACATGCAGTTCACCGGTTTCATTCTGCTTACAATTTTTCTGCCCTGGCTCGGCGGCTGGGGCCATCTCGCCGATGGCTCCGGTTGGCAACCGTGGGCATGGGGCGCGCTCGCCGGAGTTTTGAATTGCGCCGCTTCGCTCACCCTGTATCGCTCTTTCGAGATTGGCAAAATGGCGGTAGTCGCTCCTCTCTCGGCAAGTTATCCGGTGCTGACAGTACTCCTCTCGCTCCTCAGCGGCGAGCATCTACGAATGGCGCGCGCGATCGGCATTGCGTGTACGTTGCTCGGCGTGGCGCTTGTGGCGGGGGGAGAGAAAACCCCGGACGAGGATGACGTCGAAGGTGTTCGACGCGCCGGGAAGGGAATTGGCTGGGCGCTTTGTTCCGCGATTGGTTTTGGATTTTTGTTTTGGCTCCTCGGCACACGAATCGTGCCGGCAACCGGTGCGACACAAACGGTTTGGCTCCTGCGACTGACGAGCTCGTTGCTCACGGCTGGGTTAATTCTGGTGGCACGCAAATCAATCAAGCCGCCGACGGATCGCGTGGGCGGATGGATTCTCGCCATGGCCTTAACCGATACCGGCGCGTTCGTCATGAACAATTTTGGAATGCAGATTGAGCAGGTCGCTGTGGTCAGCGTACTGGCTTCGCTCTTTGGAGCCGTAACCGTCGGCTTAGCGGCGATTGTTCTGCGTGAACATGCGTCGCGGTGGCAATGGCTGGGAATCATCTCGATTTTCGCCGGCATTTTCTTGATTAGCCGTTAGCCGCCTCGCTCTTCAAAAATCAATCCAAAATTAAAGCAAACTCAGCGGATCCATATCCACCAACACAGCGGTCTGAGGAATCTCCTGCGCGTCGCAGTACGCCATGGCCCCGCTAAGAAGTTTTGTCAGGATCGACCGTTTCGGCGATTTCAGCAGAAACTGGAATCGATGTTCTTTTTTCAAGCGCGCCAAAGGAGCGGTTGCCGGGCCGAGTATGCGCACCGTACGTCCATCGTGCGGCGAAAAATATTCGGAAAGTTTACGTGAGAAGTGAATTGCTTTTTCCAAACTCGTGTCCCGCACGATCACGTTCGCCAGCGAAGTAAGCGGAGGATACGCCATCATCCTCCGGAAATGCATTTCGCGCTCGAAAAACGAAGCGTAATCCTGTTTCACCGCGTCCTGAATCGCGTAATGCTCCGGGTAATACGTTTGGATCAGCACGCGCCCAGACAACTCGCCACGTCCCGCGCGTCCCGCGACTTGCGTCAGTAATTGAAACGTTCGCTCCGCAGCGCGAAAATCAGGCATGCTCAGCGAGGAATCCGCGGAGATCACGCCCACTAACGTGACGCGCTGGAAATCGTGTCCCTTCGCGAGCATTTGCGTGCCAACCAAGATGTCCAGCGCTCCGCCTGCAAAGGCTCCGAGCGTTTCTTGATATTGCCGTTTGGTCCGCGCCGTATCGCGATCGAGCCGGGCGATTCGCGCGCCGGGAAATTCCTTCCGCAGTCTTTCCTCGAGATGCTCCGAGCCTTCCCCAAAAAAATAAACGTACTGAGACTGGCATTTCGGGCATTGTTTCGGCACCTTCTGGATGGAGCCGCAGTAATGACACTCGAGCCGGTTGCGGCTCTTGTGATACGTCATCGAAATACTGCAGTTTACGCACTGCACGCTCGCCCCGCAGCTCCGGCACAAAACCGACCAGGAATAGCCGCGGCGGTTGATGAGCACGAGCGCTTGCGTTTTGTTGGTGAGGCACTCCTGGATTCCCGCGTGAAGAGCGGCGGAAATAGGGCTAGTCTGATGCGTTTTCTGGAAGTCTTCGCGCAAATCGACAATCTCGACGCTCGCCATCGAACGGTTTTCCACGCGCAAGGACATCGTGAGCAAATCGTATTTTCCGTTGCGCGAGTGATGATACGTTTCGAGCGACGGAGTCGCTGAACCGAGCAGTGCCAGCGCGCCTTCACTTTTGGCGCGTACTATCGCCACGTCGCGTCCGTGATAACGCGGCGTCTCTTCCTGCTTGTAACTATTTTCCTGCTCCTCATCCACGATGATCAGTCCGAGGTTCTGCAGCGGTGCAAATACCGCCGAACGCGTGCCAACCACAACGCGCGCCTCCCCATTGCGCACCCGCCACCATTCGCGAGCGCGCTCGACGTCGCTCAGCGCCGAATGCAGAACCGCCACGCCTTCGTACTTCGCTCCAAACCACGACCGGCACTGCCGCCCAATCCACAAAGTCAGCGCGATCTCCGGCACGAGAATGATCGCCGTTTTGCCGCGCGCCAGCGTTTCCTGCATGCACCGCAGATAAACCTCCGTCTTTCCGCTCCCTGTCACCCCGTGAAGCAGTTGCACGCCGAATTCGCCCAGCTCAAACCGCGCACGAATGCTTTTCATCGCGCTTTCTTGTTCTTCGTTTAAAGCATGGGCCGCTGGTGTGTACCCGATGTCAAACGGATCTTCCGCCGGATCGACGGGTTCTTCCCAGCTTTCGAGCAATCCATCCTCGAGCATCCGTTCAATCAAACTCCGCGAAACCTGTGCGAGCTTGAGAAGTTGCGGCATGGGCAGCGGCCCGCGTTCTGTTTCAAGAAGTGCCCGGACGTTGCCTTCTTTTTCTTTGAGCGTTTTTTCTGCGTTGTCCCGAAGTCCTTTCCAGGCGATGATCGTTTGCGATTTTCTCTTCGTGTCCCGCAAGCTTTCTCGAATCTCGATCAGTCCGAGCTTCTGCAATCGTTGCAATCCCGCCGAGAAAATTCCCATCCTCGGCGCCAGGCTGAAGAGAACCGGGCCTTTCTTTGCGCCGGCCTTTTCGAGAAATACGGCTTCCGCGCCCGTTAATCCATGCGACAGCTCGCCTCCGCCGAGACTCTCTGCCGCGCCGCGTCCCGCCGCCGTCAAGACAATCTCGCGACGTACATTCAGCTCCGTGATAGGGGGCAACATCGCGCGGAAAACTTCTCCGATTGGGGCGAGATAATAGTTTGCGATCCATCGCGCCAGCTCGATCAGCCTGGGAGTGAGAGCCGGCGCAAATTCCATCACTTTGGTGATTTCGCGAAGCTTGGTGTTCGCGGGCGGTTGATCAACCATTTCGACAACAACGCCGATCATCGATTTCTTTCGGAACGGAACGAGCACGCGGCTGCCCGGCTGAACTACGCCGCACAAGGGTTCGGGCACGCCGTAAGTAAATGTCGTACGCAGTGGCACAGGCAGAGCGACGTTGCAATATGGCGAACTCATTTCGATCTGTAGTGTATCAGCAGGCCGAACGACGAACGCTTCAGCCTAGGCTGGTGGGCGCAAACTGCGTATTAATTCCAGACTTTGAGACGGGGCCAGGCTTCAGCCAACGGGATTCTGGAGCCGCGGCACACTAGAATGGTGTAGTGCTCTTCCTGCATGGCGTAAGGATTGTTGAGAGTGGGGCCAATCTGAACGCTTTGGCACCCGCGCTGCGCATCTGCAAGATCGTAGTGCAGAAGAATTAAACTTTCGCCAGTGTATTCGCGAGGACCCCAGTAATAATAATTCTGATGAGGGCTGATAGACTTCGGCAGGCCGTAGCGCGGCCCAAAAAAGTCGATAGCTCCGGCGTCGCCGTAGGTGCCGGCGAGGACGCCGGTTTTGGCGCGCTCTTCAGCGGTAAGCGAATCGTAGACCTGGGCAGTAGCGGCGACCATCTCTTCCCAGCCGAATTCGTCGCCAAAATGTTGAGGAAGCGGGCCGCGGTCTTGCACTTCGGTGTGCGACATTTTGATGCCGAGTGCGTTCATGTACGGAACGATTTTCTCGACGGGCAAAATCGGAATATTTAACGGGACTGCGATTACTCCGAGCGCGAAGACCGCAACAGGCAGAGCGACTCTGAGCCAGCGCAGGCGTGGGCGAGCGGCGATCGTAATTTCCCAGAAGACGCCGCCGGCGGCGAAGAGCATGGGGTAGATTGGAGCAAGGTAGTAGTCCTTGCCGTGGAGCGTCATCATGATGCCAAGAAAAACGAGATAAGTGATGCCGAGGCAGCGATAGGTTCTGGCTTTGCTGCCGATGAGGAGGAAGGCCAGGCCGGGAATCCAGACAATCGCGCTAACGGGGAGCAGCATCATGATTTGCTGCCGAACGAACGGCAGCGGAGGGAGTTCAATGTTCTTGTGAGTTTTGCGGACATTGCTCAGCGCTTCGAGTGTGGGGAAGTGGTGAGCGTATTGCCAAATCAGGTTGGGGAGAAAAGTCAGGAAGGCTATCGCAGCGGCTAGCCAAAACCATTTCGAGAGTAACAGGCGGCGGCCGGGCGAGAGCAGTAAGCCGATGGTTAGACTGACCAGAAAGAAGGCGGTGGAATGTTTATTTTCCAGCCCGAGGCCGAGGAGCGCCCCGCTGGCGAGCAAGAGTTTCGCTTTGTTGAGATTGCTGGCTCGGAGGAGGAAGTACACCGCGCCCATCCAAAAGAGCGGCTCGAAAGAGTTCATGGAGAGGCGCGTGGCGTTGCCGAGAATTACGGGAGCGAGAAGGACAGAAAGGCACGACAGGCAGATAGCGAAACGTTTGCCGCCGAGCTCGCGCGCGATCAGAGCGGTGATGAAGACTTCCGCGCTTTGCGCGAGCGCGGGAAGCGTGCGAATGGCGTGGAGAGAATCGCCGAGAGCGAGACGGCTGATGCGCGTGAGTAGCGCGACGAGCGGAGCGAAATCGACGTAGCCCCAGGCGAGATGATCGCCGCAAGCTAGAAAATAGAGTTCGTCGCGGAAATAGCCATAGCGGCCGTTAGTGAGCATTTGAAGCAGGACAGCGGCGGCTGCGAAAAACCAAGCAAAGGACAGGTCATTCGATAGGTAATTCGCAAGGAAGGCATTTCGTTTGGCGTTTGCGGGGTTGAGCGGAGCCGTCGAGGTCATTTGTGATTCGGATTTATTCGGATTATATGTCACAGGGAGTGGAGTGCAGAAAGATTTTGCGGCGAAAAAAGTCGGCGGCCGTATTCAAAAGTTTGATGCCGGGATTTCTTCGAAGATGAGGTGTTTGTCCATGTCGAGCATTTGCTTCCGGTAGAAATAAATAGCGAGAAAGATGATGGCCACGAGGGGGATGAAAACGATGGCGCGCCAGGGATCGCCCAAGGACCACAGTTCAAGTTCAGGAAGATAAGTGGTGAATAGTACGAAGCCGAAAAGATAAGCGACGAAAATCAAGGCAGAGTGGCTTTGGAAGGGCGGATAAGAGCAGGTGAAAGGAATTTTTCGGAAGCGAAGAAGAAGGAGTTCGATGAGGGCGACGGTGCACGCAGCGAAGACGGTGGTGTGTAAGAGCGCGATGCCGAAGCCCCAGAGGATCCACGAACCGGCGAAGCAGATTGGGATTAGCGGGAGCAGAGAAAAAGTGAGAAGGACTTTTCGGGCAATGGGCCGCGTTTCGAGAGTGTCTGGGTCAATCCAGAGCGCGAAGACCCAATTAGCGCGAAGGTCAGAAGGGATTTCAAAGGCCAAGCGAATTCCGACGATGATGCAGAAGCTCAGTACGAATGGGATCGAGAGAAGATCTTCGGATGCGGTGCGCAAGTGAATGGCAGCGTGGGACCGGAAGACCGAGGCTGCGGATTGCGCGGAGGCGACTAACGCCATGGCCGCAAAGGCGGAGACCATCTGCAAGTGCGTTTCACCGCGAAGGAGTGTTCGCGTGATGAAGTGGAAGCAGGCGCGTTGCGGGGGATCGCGAAGAATGACGCGGTCAAAGAGTTTGACGGGAAGAAAACGAAATTGCGAGCGCGGAAGGGGACCGACTTCGGCGGTCTCTGGAATGCGGATGAAGGAGCGGCGAAAGCTGAGAGCATAAGACAAAACAGCGACAGCGAGAGAGACTCCCAGCGCGAAGAGAGCCGTGCGAGTCATGGCTGCGAAAAACGGATTGTGGCCGTTCCCCCAGATGGTCTGCCCTATGCCTAGAAACCAGACAGGAGGGAGCATAGTAACCGCGGGCTTGCTGATTCGCGTGAGTTGAGCGAGGAAAGAGGTCACAGCAAAATCGGTCGCCAGCAGAGCCAAGAAGAAGAGCGCGATCAGAAAGCGGACGTAAAGAGAAATTCTGCGGAAGAGCGCGTACGGCAGTATCGCCATGAGCAAGCCGATTATGGCGAACACCGCAAAGAAACTAAACACGCTGGCGAGAACGACGGTAATGGCGTGGCCCACGCCAAATTGCAGGAACACTCTGAGAGAACCCTGCGAGCCGACTACGGCCACGGGGAAAAGGACGAAGCTGGCGGCGTTTACGTCTACGGTGAGCGCGATGGCAAGCAGGAGAATGGCGGCGAAATTTCCGAGAAAGATTCGGCGGAGCGAGACGGGCAACGGGACAATGTTCGTGTAATCGCGGCGGTCCAGAAATAGAGCATCCCAGCGCCACACGGCGGCGGCGCCAGTGACGACCATGCTTAGCACGATGAAGAAATATTCGTCGGGGATGGTGGCGATGAACGGATCGAAAACGCCGTCGCCGCGCATCCACCGAACGAGAGAGCCATATTTTTCAAAGAGGAGAAGAGAGACCAGGGCGCCGGGCATCGCAAGCAGAATGAGAATGACCCCGAGAGCGACGTCCATTTCGGAGGCGCCAGAGTCGCCGCCACCGTGGAAGACGCGGCCGATGAATACGCGCAGAAGAGTAGGGAAGGGCCGGCGAGAGTACGGTTCCCACAAAGCGCGCAAGAATTGTATTGCGCGAGCGATCAAGGCGATACCACCACGTCCACGATGTCGTTGGCGATTTGAGCCACGTCTCGATCTTCGACAAGATGAAGAAAGATATTTTCGAGCGAGGTTTCGCCAATGCGCTGGCGGACTTCCTCGGTGGTCCCACTGGCGATGACTTGGCCCTTCCTGAGAATGAGCAAGCGGGAGCAGACTTTTTCGACGACTTCGAGGACGTGAGAGCAATAGAAAATAGTTTTGCCCTTGGCGCTGAGCGATTGAATGAGATTCTTAAAAATAAGCGCAGAGGTCACGTCGAGGCCGGAGAGAGGCTCGTCAAGGATGAGTACGTCGGGTTTATCCATGAGAGCGGAGATGAGAAGAATGCGCTGGCGCATGCCTTTGGAATAGGAACTGAGCGATAGGTGGCGCTGCGGAAAGAGGGAAAAAAGTTCGAGAAAGGAGTCGATCTTTGTTTTCATGCGCGGTTGTGGCATGCCGCGGAGGGTGCCGACCAATTCGAGATACTCCTGGCCGGTTAAGTAGGGATAAAGATTCGCCTCTTCGGGGACGTAGCCGAGATGTTTGCGATAGCCGACGAGATCGTGGTGGATGTTTTTGCCGTTGAAAAGAACCTGGCCGCCGGTAGGCTCGAGCAGTCCGATGAGCATCTTTACCGTGGTGCTCTTGCCGGAGCCGTTCGGGCCGAGATAGCCGAGGACTTGGCCGGGCTCAAGGGAGAAGTCAATGCTTTGGACAGCGAGTACGGAGCCGTAATATTTCGTGAGCCCTCTTGCTTCGAGCATCGGGTACCTTCCTGCGAGCAGACGGACTACGAGCCAATCCCAGGATAGTTGCTTTGACACCGACGGGACGGAAAAGGTTTCCAAAGATAAGAATGTCGTCGTTTCCGAAAATAAGGATGTCATCGATGCTACGTGAGTCGGCGGATATTTTGATTTGCGCGCGATGTGTCCAAAATGAAACTTACAAGGAATTCTCTACCGGCCTAGTATTCCTCAGCACGTGACGGTTGGCACCGAGGAGTCAAGGTGCACCGGCGGCGCCAGCGAAACCAAAACTACAGTCTGGGACTGAGTGATGGGAGTAGCTGTGAGTGGCCGCACGGATTGACTCCCGCAGCCGCCAAATCTTCCGAGGAACCCCTCAAGAGTGCGCTGTAGGTCGTGATGCGTCTCGAAGTTTCGCGAGTCAAGAAGTCGTGTCTGCGGGAAAGATTCTTCCCGATCGTTCCGATCCTTGTCCTGAGCTTTTCCCTGAACCTCGTACTGATCATCTGGATGCCGAGCGCGAAAGCGCAAGTGTCCGCCTTCGAGAGCTCAGAAGGAGAAATCTCGGGGACGGTGCTGCTAGAGGCGGACAAACGGCCGGCGGGCCAGGTGGCGGTGAGCTTGAAATCGCGTGTCGCCGGAGTATTTCGAAGTGTTTTGACGGACTTCGAGGGGCGCTTCAAAGTCCAGAATTTGCCGCGCGGCACCTACGACATTGCGGTGGATGAAGAGGGATACGAGGCCGCAGAAACCAGCGCGCAGCTCGACGGCCCGTCCGCTAAGCTTGTAGTGTACTTGAGGTCTAAATCGGGGCCGATTCGCCAAAGCAGCTACACAGTGTCGGTGACGGAGTTGAAAATCCCCGGCAAAGCCCAGAACGAGATGCGGAAAGGCCTGGAGCTTGGGGCAAAGAAGGATCTTGCTGGAAGTCTCGTCCACTTCCTGAAAGCTGCGCAGATATACCCGGGCTATTTTGAGGCTTATTACGATATTGGTGTGGCGAAAATGGCGATGGGCCGCACGGATGAAGCGATAAAAGCCTTTCAGAGATCCATTGATCTCAGTGCAGGGCGGTACGCCCTGGCAGAGTTCGGATATGGCTATTTGCTCTGCCGCGCCGGCAGGCCAGCCGAGGCGGAGAAAATTATCCGCAAGGGATTGGAGGCGAAGGACGCCACGCCCCAAGGATACGTCGTTCTGGGGGAAGCGCTTAAGCTGCTCAACCGGATGGACGAGGCTGAAAAAAGTGAGCGTGAGGCGCTTCTCCGCAATCCCAATATCGCAGGCGCTTATCTTGTGCTGTCGGATGTGGCCGAGAGCAAAGGTGACTATCGCGAGGAGATCCAGGACTTGGATATATATTTGAAATTGGAGCCCAACGGACCGGGGAGCGAGCTCGCCCGCAACGTGCGTGAAGAGGCTCAGAAAATGTTGGCCAAGTCTCACCAGCAAGATTGAATTTCCCGCAGAGACAATCCTTATTCATCGAACAGAAGCGACAGGGGCGCTAGCGCGTGCTCCAAGTTCAAGAGGCGGGCGTGCGCTTGCGCCAGAAGAAGTATGCGGGAAGGCCGAGAGCGAAGAGCGTGATGGCGATGGCCAGGTATATGAACTGTTTTGGGTCGAGGAAGGCGACGACGATGGCATTGCCGACGATGGCCGCAGCGGCGAGGACAAAAAGCAGAGGCGTCCAGGGGTAGCCGGGGACTCGGTAGGGGATGGCTACGCCCTTGCCGGCGCGACGTAAGGGGAAAATGGCGGCGGCGCCGAGGCCGTAGAAAATCCAACCAATAAAGATTACGCCGCCGATTAGCTCGGCGAATTTGCCAGCGCACGCGAGGACGGCGGACCACACACCCAGGGCGACGATAGCTGCGGCAGGTGTTTGAAAGCGCGGATGGACCTCGGCTAGTTTCTTGAAGAAGAGATTGTCGTTGGCCATGGCGTAGAAGACGCGGGGGGCAGTGAGCAGGACGCTGTTGGCGGCGCTGAAGGTGGAGACCAGGATGGTGAGGGCGACGATAATTTCAGCTCTGCGGCCAATGACGACGCCTACGGCTGTGGACGCAATGGTGTTGCTGGCGGTGGCACCAGCGGGGCCTAGCGCGACCAGATAGGCGATTACGGCCACGATGTAGAGGCCAGCGAGGACCAGCGAGCCCAGCAAGAAGGCGCGCGGGAAGGCTTTTTGAGGATTGACGACTTCACCGGCGCTGTATGTGCCGAATTGCCAGCCTTCGTAGGCCCAAAGGACGTTGATCATAGCCAGACCAAAACTGGAGAGAAGCCCGAGGCCGCGTTGTGTGGAACCGAGGGAGTGGGAGAGGTCCCCGGCGTGTCGGCCGAGCGAAAGAAGGATCGCGCTCAGAATGACGATGATGCCGATCTTTATGAGGGTGGTCCAGTTCTGGAGGTTAGAGCTTTTGCGGGTGCCCCAGACGTTGACGGCGGTGACGACGGCGATCATGACGACAGAGAGGACAGTCTTTCCTACGGCGGAGAGTGGGATTATTTCCGCCAGGTGCTCCGTGAAGGCACGGGCCAGGGCGGCGACGGAACCGCTGGCGATGACCAGAAAGAGGCACCAGCCGTAGAGAAAAGCGGGGATGCGGCCGAAGCCATCACGGATGAAGCAATAGAGGCCACCGGCTTCGGGATTGCTGGCGGCTAGCTCGGCGTAGGTTAGGGCGCCCAGTAGAGATAGGGTGCCGCCGGCGATCCAGACCAGCAGGGAGAAGCCGACAGAGCCATTTAGCTGGCGGAGAATCAGGCCGGGGGTCAGAAAAATGCCGGAGCCGATGACCGAGCCGACGAAGAGTAAGAAAAGGTCTCGCAAGCGCAGGGTGCGGAGGAGTGGCGGCATTAGATGGTGGACGGGACCTTGGGGCGCGTGTTCAAGGGATGCATCATAGCCGGAGTTGGAGTGCGGTCAATCGAAAGTTTAGTGGTGAGTTCGGTTTGGCAGTGGTAGAGCTATCTTTCATTTGAGTTTGAGGCAGTGGCTGTCGAAAGGCGACAAGGCAGGAATGCCTGTCCCACTAGGAGGCCGGAGCGCCTCTGTTTTACTGGAGCTGGTTAACAATAAGACCCCCTCCCCCTCCCCTTTTTTCATAAGTTTTGGTTTTAAAAGACTTAGCTGTTTTATCTGTTAAGAGAAAAGAAGCGGAGAATTTCTGACATGGGGAGTTCTAGGGAGGCGGGCTAGAGGCCGAAGACGGGGGCAGGCATGAAGCAGAGGATGAAGACGACTAGGGTCAGGAAAGCGGCGAAACGGCGTGAGGGGTCTAGCGGTGCGGGATCGTAGATTGGGGAGGTTCGGAGGAAACGAAGAGCCAACAGGAGGCCTGCCCAAACGTACCAGACAAACCAGATACGGCCGAGTGGAAGAAGGGCGAGCGGGACGAGGATGCTGGAGATGCGGTGAAGACGGGGGCTGATCGAGCGGAGGATGTGACCGCCATCAAGCTGTCCAGCGGGCAGGAGATTTAGCGACGTGGCGAAAAGGCCGACCCAGGCTGCTCGGCCTACGGGGGGTAGCAGGAGGAAATGCGGATTGACGCCGGGATGAAAGAGTACGTCGAGGAGGCCAAGAAGTAACGGCGTGCCGAAGATTACGGTGTTTTGGTTTGGATCAGAATGAGCGATAGAGGGAACGATGCTGGAATGAAGGACGCCGTACATAAGGGCGGGAACGGCGAAGACAAAGCCGACTAGAGGGCCGGAGGCGCCGACGTCGAAAAGGGCGCGGGTGGTGCGGATGGGGGAGCGGATGAGAATGAACGCGCCGAAGGTGCCAATGAGAGAGGGGAACGGGATGAAAAACGGGTAGCTGGAGTGAATGTGATGATGGCGGCAGGCGAAGAAATGGCCCAGCTCGTGGGCGAGAAGAATGGTTAAGAGGGTGGCGGCGAACGGGAGGCCGGCTAGCAGTCCCGCCGGATTTTTGTAGAAGAGAGCGAAGGCACGGAGGAATTCGTCGAGGGAAGCGGCTTGATTGTTGGCGTAGGCGGTGGCGAATTGAGTGCCAGCGGCGAGGCAGGTGCAGAGCGTGAGGAGAAAGAGCGCAATCGCGAGGATGAGGGATTTCATGGAAGGGCGCGGGACAACCGGCACGTAAAACTGTGCCCGTGGGGGAAGGGTGCTCCAATCATTGGGAAGTGGGAGTGCGTCCACTGTGGGGTCTGAAGGTGGTGTGCTCACAAAGAGTTCGGAAGCTCAGGAAGAATTTGCAAATACCAGTACAGCATAATTGGATGAGTTTGCGCCAGAGGCTGGAAGTCCGGCCCTGCAATGGACGACAGTTTCTGTTAGGCCCATCTCCGCAATGCGGAAGTCCGCGGACTATTGTGGCTTCGGTTTGTTATCGCATCGTTGCCGCAGATCGGTTCAGTTTTTTGGAGGCCATTGCTTGCGCTCGTATCACTGAGAGGGAGACTACGGCGAGAAATGCGAGGGCGCAGAGATCGCTGGTTCTTATGATCCCTGCGCCCGCGAAAACCGACGGGTGAAGATGTGAAACGTGCGAGTTTCTTACGGCTTCTTCGGGACGGCGCCGGGTTGGAACAAGTCGGACAGATCGATAGCGTCGTCAGCATCGCCAAGTGGTGGCTGTCCGACTCGGAAAATTTCCTGCATGGTCAGCAAGTCGGAGGAATGGGTGAAATCGACCGGGCTGGCATACGGGAGGCCGTTCACGTTGCGATGAGCGCGCTTCGAGATGATAATCTCAGCGATCGTGTGATTAAAGTCGTCGCCGTTGTCGCCTGCGACGCCGTCGGATTCGGATTCGTCCCACCAAAGGATGATGACGCCGTGGTTTTTATAAGCGTTTGAGGCCATGATGATGGGAACAATCTGGCTCAGGAAGTCGTCGCCCTGCTTGATATTTGCGGCATCGCCGGTCAGCCCTTTGTAGCCTCCAGAGAGGGAGCTGTGCATGTCATTGTATTGGTTTGGCGTAATCCAGTTGTAGTCAGCCACGGTATCGTTCGCCAGATCGGTCAATAACTGCTGAAGCGGGGCGTACTGTGTGGATAGCGGATTCGATGTAGTGGCATCGTTGCCGCCGTTGGAGTCGGTGAAGAACACCATGGGATTGTGTTTGGCGGCGTAGTTGTATTGACGGGAGCCGTTGTAAGCATTGACAGAGCCGTCCAAGAAGCTCCCCGAGCGGCTAGTAATGGGAACGGTCCACTGATCCTGCGGTAGAGGAGCATTGGTGAGGAACTGACCGGCTGCATTGGAAGGAAGGTCGATGTCTTCCTGGTACGACCGCCACGTTTTTCCAGCCTGCGTCAGAAATGTAACCAAATGCTGGTTAGTGTTCTGGTTTGTCGGGCCGCTGGTAGAAAAGGGGTCGTTGTCGTTGAGTACGCCGAAATTGGTACCGGCTTCCGCCCAGAGGTAGTTGGGCTCAGAAGGATGAATATGGGGGTTGTTTCCGCTCGGGGTGGCCAAGACGTTATGGTATGACGTGGCGTAGGCGACCTGCTCGCTGATATTCACCAAGGAGTCGTTAACGACGGCAAAGGCCGTTCCGTTCACAAGACTGTTGATGAACGGCGCGTTCGGATTCTGATAAATCTGCTGAATCTTGCCAGGGAGCTGCGCCGGCTGGGTCCAATTGTGATTCTCCATCGCGATCACAAATACTGTCTTTATTTCCTGGGCGCTGGCGGAGAAGGCCCCCAAGGAAACGAAAAGGGCAAACGCGCCCAAGGTACGGAGACATCTGACGTGCGGCATTAAGACCTCCAAGAGTTAGATTCGCGACGTATGCTGGACGTGATTCGGATCTCTCTAGGCGACCCAAGGGACCAACCAGCCGCCAAGTACCAATAGCAAGTGCGCTTTACAGAAGGATGATCGGCATATTACGGATCGAAGACTCGCACCGGGAAAATCGCACTTAAGAACGAAGCTGTGCACAACCCGAATTCAGAAAGTGGCGGCCTATGGGCTCAGCCGCAACTCGATGTCCTATTTCCAACTTTGGCTGGAACGCGGAGGTGCGCTACGACTTCTTGACGGCTTCGATGCCTTGCAGTTCTTTGCCGGGCTTGAAGCGGACGGCTTTGCCGGGCGGGATGCTGACTTCTTCGCCGGTGCGAGGGTTGCGGCCGATGCCGGTTTTGCGGGGCTTGACGCTGAAGACGCCGAAGCGACGGAGCTCGATGCGCTGGCCGCGGCCGAGAGCTTGCTTGAGGGATTCGAAGACCGTTTCGACAGCTTGCTCGGCTTTGGTGCGGCTGATGAGAGTCTTGGTCACAACCGCATTCACTATGTCCAGCTTGATCACACTCGCCTCCTGCTTCAGTGGCAAATGCTAGAGGGTGGCCCGTAGGTTGTCAAGACGAGATGGGTAAACTACACTGTCTTTCTTTTTGTCGTGTTTTCTTATGGCGCCGCAAATTTTGCTTAATGATTGAGGAGGCAGGGATGTCCGTAAAGCCAGACCGCTGGATCCGCAAAATGGCGCTGGAACACAAGATGATTGAGCCGTTCACCGACCGGCAGATGCGCGAAGGCGTGATCAGCTATGGAGTTTCGTCCTATGGCTACGACATCCGGGTGGCGGACGAATTTCAGATTTTCACGAATGTGAATTCGACCATTGTCGATCCCAAGCATTTCGATCCCCGGTCACTGGTGCCATTCAAAGGCGACGCGTGCCTGATTCCGCCAAATTCATTTGCGCTAGCGCGATCGGTCGAGTATTTCCGTATACCGAGGAATGTTTTGACGATTTGTTTGGGGAAGTCAACGTATGCGCGGTGCGGGATTATTGTGAACGTGACGCCTTTTGAGCCGGAGTGGGAAGGGTTTGTGACGCTGGAGATCAGCAACACGACGCCTTTGCCTGCGAAGATTTATGCGAACGAGGGGTTGTGCCAGGTGCTTTTCTTTGAGTCGAATGAGGATTGCGAAGTGAGTTACAAGGATAAGAAGGGGAAGTACCAGGCGCAGAGCGGTATTGTGCTGCCGCGGCTGTAAATTCAGAGTTGTAAGTCTAAATCTGCGTGGAAATTTGAGTGAGTTTGACGTTGGCGACGGGATAGTTGTGTTCGCGCCAGGCTTCCAAGCCGCCTTCGAGCGGGCGAATACGAGTGATGCCTTGTTTTCTGAGGAGGAGCGCCACACGGGCGCTCGTGGCTTCGTTTGGTCAAGTGCAATAGAGAATGATTTCGCGATCGCGGGGTAGACGGTCGTTTTTCTCCTCGAGTTCCTGGGCGTCCATGCGGAAGGCGCCGGGAATGGTTTCGGGATCAGCTTCGAAATCCACGGAATGACGTAGGTCGACGATGACGACATCCTCGCCGGCATCGAGCTTTTCCTTTAATTCTTCAACGCTGATCCTGGCGATGCGAAGTTCGCGAAGGAAGCGCTTGCGTGCGACGAATTTGTAACCGAGATAGGATGCGAAGACGCCAAGAAGAATTACGATGAGCCAGCCGCCGAGAGAGGCGGCGCGTTCGGCAATGCGCTCAATCTCGCCGCTGAAGGCGTATCCGAGGCCGAGGAAAGTTGCACCCCAGAGAAACGAGCCGGCAGCGTCGAAGAGCAGAAAGCGTCTCAGACGCATCTGGAAGACACCGGCCAATGGCGGGGCCACGGTGCTTAGGCCGGGCAGGAACTTGGCAAAGATTAAGGAACGCGCGCCCTGCTTGGAGAAAACGCCTTCGGTTCGGCGGACACAGGAATCCGGCTCAATGGAGATTTTGCACAGGAATTGCAGGACTTTGATGCCCTTGCGGAGGCCCAGCTGATACCAGATGGAATCGGCGGAGACCGCGGCCAGCGCGACGATAAAGAGCGACGCAAAGATATTTAGTTGGTGAGAACCAGCTAGAGCGCCCGCGGCCAGCAGAAGCGGAAGCGAAGGCACGGGCACTCCGGCCTGTTCGGCGAAGACCCAGGCGAGCAGGACGACGTAGCCGTGATGGAGGAGGAATTCTAGCGTGCGGTGCATTTGGCGGGGCCGGGCCTCTTTAACTTTTGTAACCGACGATTAAGAGACGATAGGAGAAGTATGCCCCCAGTGGCCCGACATGACAAATTCTGAAAGAGACTTGCGTGTTCGAGGCGCCACTTCGCGATCCCGGAGTTTTTGACTGAGCGATTCGGGATCGCCCGGATAACCAATGGCCATGGCTGCGACGGGCTCCCAGTCCTCGGGAATTTCGAAGACTTGTTTGGCTTTGGCATGGTCAAAGCCAGCCATTTGGTGGACGGCAAGACCGCGCGCAGTGGCTTCCACGCTGAGCAGCGCGGTGGCGGCGCCGGTGTCGTAGAAAGCGTTGCGGTTTGGCGTGCCGTTCTGGAAGTTGAGCCGCGAGACGGCGATAACGAGCACGGGGGCATCTTTGGCCCACGCGGCATTAAATTCCACGAGAACGCTGAGAGTCTTCGCGAAGTTTTCCGAGTCGTCCTTCGTTGCTACCAGGTAAGCCCAGGGTTGCTCGTTGTTGCTGGAAGGAGCCCATCGGGCGGCTTCGAATAGGCTGGCGAGAACCGAGGGTTCGACAGGCTTGCCGGCAAAAGCGCGCGGGCTCCAGCGGTCGCGGATGAGGTTGTGGACGGGAAAATTTGTTGGAGCTGGTTTCTGCATAGGTATTTTCCTTAGATATGATTCAGGGATTAGATGAAGGAAAGTGACGGCACGGTGCGCGCGAAATGAGAATGTGCTCTTTGGCTGGAGATTTTCGCCTTCGCTCGGAGCGAAGAGAGAGTTATCGCTTCGCTCCGGGCGGAGGCAGAGTCTTCCGCCTATGACGGCGGCGCCCTTTAGCCTGATTGCAGCGGCCTGACTTGTCGGTCGTGCCCGATTGGTTGCGCCTGGTTACTTGGCGGCCTTCTGGACCATCTCGGCGTCGATGGTGATGGCGACATCGTCGCCAACGACGACACCACCGTTGTCCATGGTGGCATTCCACTTCACACCAAAATCCTGGCGGTTGATCTTGGTGGTGGCGCTGACAGCTATGCGCTGGTTGCCCCAGGGATCCTTGACGGGAGCGGTGGGACCATCCACGTCCAAGAAAACTTCCTTCGTGATGCCGCGAATAGTGAGATCGCCGGTGATTTTGAGTTTGCCGGGAGCAATTTGTTCGACGCGCTTGGATTTAAATGTGATTGTGGGGAAGTGTTCGGCGTCAAAGAAATGGTCGCTGCGGAGATCCTTGTCGCGGTTCGGTTCGCGGGTGTCGACGGAATTCACGTCAATGGTGACATCGACGGTGGATTTGGTGATGTCCTTGTCGTCGAACTGGACGGAGCCTTTTACGCTGGTAAATGCGCCGCGCACCGTGGAGATGGCCAGATGCTTGACGGCAAACTGAGCCGAAGAATGCGCGGGATCGATTTGCCAGTTGGATGTTGCCGCGGCGGGCAGGGAAAGAGCCGCAGCGAGTCCGACGGCGATTGCGACGCGAGAGAAGACGTGGCCCATGGTGTAGCCTCCTTAATTGCTA
>WNFS01000302.1_pt1 | contig 36112 bp, 35 predicted proteins | sample 5400141 | NCBI WGS metagenome assembly WNFS01 (sample SAMN13153358, study PRJNA577476) | soil metagenome | isolation source: 60 cm saprolite under Madrone tree | place: USA:California | collected 2016-06-14
CTCGAAGCAGGAGGCGCAGCGCTGGATTGAAGAAAAGGCGACGCCGTGGTTGTCGGCGCACAATGAAGCGTCTGAGTCTCATTTTGCGGTCTCGCGACCGCATTGAGCCCGTTATCCGAACACAAATAACGCCACGCGCGCCACCGCGGGCGATGGCGCCGAGCAGGGATCACTCACCCTGCAGCACGATGATGTCGCCGGCACCCCGGCCGGCAAGCAGCGCCCCTGATCAGCTTCACGGCGATTGCTTGGTCGCTCTGCGGACGATGATTCCGCTCCAGGCGGTCGGCGAGCGAGTGTGCGTCGGCGACCGTGAAGGGGCGAGACGGGGCGGGTGATTTACTCAAGGTCGTTCTCCTCCAGGTCAGCTCGGCGCCGGGCCGTCGCCTCAACGCGGCGGCCAAGCTTGCGGTCACCCGTTCACATCGTTGAAAGCCGCCGCAGCGCTCGGCCGATGCCGAGCGCCTTGGCGATGGCAGTGCTCCAGACGTTTAGGACGAATTGCGGACGAGGCGTGGCTTCTTTGTGGAGCTGTCGAGAAGCCGACCGACAACAACCTCGTAGTGTCTCGTCATCAGGGCTTGACGAGAGGGCGAGGTGATCAGCATGAGATCGAGGTGCCCATGAGCACCATGCCAAGCCACACACAACCAGAATTCTCCGCACCCTCATTCCTCATCAAGCCGTCAGCCGAGGCGTTTGCTATTCCCTCGACCGAGCTGAACAATGACCAGCCCCAGAATGGGCGACCGTCGTTCCGCAAGCGAACGTCTCTCGCTGTCGCCTACTATGTGATCGTGTTTTCCGTTGGCGTCGCGGCCACTTTGGCTTGGCAGATCTATGGCGATGCAGCGAGACGCCTGATCGCGCCGGCCGCCTCTACCTCCGATCAGCAGCAGCTCAACGCTATATCGCTCGATCTCGACGCGGTGCGGCGAAGTATCGACGGGCTTGCCATTGGCATCGGCACCAGTATCGCCACCAGTCACGAGCAGATAACGCGTAGTATTGATCAGCTCGCGGTCGGCTTACAGCAGATGACGCACGAGATTGCCAAATTACAGGCGGTCGAACGATACGTCCTTTACAAGAACTCAGATCCTCCACCGCGGACCGTTCCTGCCCAGGTGCCCAAACCCGTTTCACGACCGTCGCGGGCACCACCTGTGCTCACTCCCGCCAGAAATCCCTGAACCGATCAGGCGCCAGCTCGGTGTAGCGAACCGTGTGCTGAATATTGCGGTGCCCGAGCCACGCTGGCAGCGCTCTGGTGTCGTGCCCCTTGTTCGCAAGCTCACAGCCGTGGCGCAGCATGTGGGGATGGATAGCGAAGGGCATGCCGGCCCGCTCGCCGAGCCGCTGGATGAGGGCATGGAAGCTCTTCGGAGCCATCGGCGCGCCGCGCTCGGATACGAACACATGAGGGCTGAGCCCCTGCTCACGCTGTAGGCGCCGCAGCGCCCGCAGCTCGTCGCCCTGGAGGGGATGGACTGAGGACGTGCCCCGCTTGGAGCGACGGACGTGAAGGCGCCCCGCGGCAAGCTCGACCTGGCGCCATTGCAGATCACACACCTCGGATGCTTGCAGGCCGTGCCGGTAGGCGATCAGGATCATGGTGGCATCGCGGTGCGGATACCCGCTGCTTTTCCGAGCCAGTCAGATACTCGCGCGTTCGGGCAACTGTGGAATTTACGATGGTTGGCGCCGTGTCGCTGCCTGCCTGTGAATCCATGAAAAATGCCCCGCCGAAGTATCGAACTGTGGAACAATTAGTCATTTCTTCCACAGTCTCCAGCCACGAATATCGCGTGAGTCAAACGGTCGCGGCACCGTGCACAAAGGTCGGCTCAGTCTGGAAGTTCCGAACGTTGCGGCGACCGCTGGCGATTGAACATGCGCCGGCAGCGGAGCCGACGGCAGTTACTCGCTAGCGACCATCGGAGAGAACAATGATCCGCGTGCCGACAAATCTTGCGCGCTGCCGGAAAAGCCAACCCTTCTTAACGGTTTCAACAATGGCGAAGAGGCGAAGCCGACATCAATCGCGTCGGCAATCCATCGGTGTCGCTTGGGAACGTAGCCGAGATGAACATCTCGATGCCGATAAGACACGGCATGTTTGTCACCCGGTTCAGCACGCTCGCGGAAGAGGATGAGCGCCTCGCCCGGTGCAAGGTGCTCGCACGCATAGCGGCGGCACTCGATCCCGGCTGGCGATTTGCGTCGCAGCTCTGCTATCCAGCTTGGGTAGGACCGCACACTCTCCTCCTTGAGCAGGGCCAGCGCGCTGGCCCTGCGACGCTGTTCGCTGACCTGCTCAGGCTTGCCGTGGGCTCGAACAAGAAGCGCGCGGATCGCCGGCAGCGCGACCGCGGGCCAAGCTAAGAGGGCGCAGACGAAACCGTAGAGATACCAAAGCGTCATCGGGCGTCGCTTCCAGCGGGCAATCGGCGCGGGGACAAATCCGATGACGAGCGCCACCCCGATTGGGCGGAGCTGCTGCAGCCACTCAAGGATTGTTGGTTCGCTCATGTCGCGGGCCTCTGGCCTCCACCGCGGGCGGAGATGCTCGCCGACCAGACGCCGTCGCGCGCCGACATCGAGATGACCCAGCAGATCATCGACGTGGCGAAGCCCCTCGGCATCGCCGTGGCAGGGCCGCGGCGCAAGCCATGATGGCGTCGGATCTTCAGCGGGATGATTGTGCGCCAGGATCATGCCCGCAACATGGATACGCCTCCGCGCGGCAAGATAAAACGCGTGCCTTGGTCCATCCCATGCGCCTGGTTGGTGCCGTGAAATTTGAACCTTAAGGAAAGCAAAGCGTACTTCGGCGCGTATTTCGGCCATTCTATTCAATCCTTGTGTCATGGCACGCTGTTCGTGGCGAGCGTCCCGCTACGCTCGATAATGGCAATTCTCGAAACTAAAAACCGAGCATGACCGACTGGCCGTCATACAAACGAGCGCGCGATCTAGCCGGCGCTGTTTTCCCCATCAGCGAAGCTGTGATACTGCAGCTAGCGCGCCAGCACGGCGTCGGTCGCAAGGCTGGCCGTTGCATCGTGTTTTCGATCGATGACGTTCAGCGTCTTTACGAGGTGTTGCCATGCCCCTCAAAATCGTCCGCAGACCAAAATCGCCACACTGGATCATCCGCGGCACGCTCCGCGGAATCCGACTTGAAGAAAGCACTGGCACTGACGACAAGAAGACCGCGGAAGAAATCCGCGCGAAGCGCGAGGCCGAAATCCTCGCCGAATCCGTCTACGGTCGTCGCGCTACCATTACGTTCGCATCAGCAGCGCTGAGCTATCTGGAGAACGGTGGCGGCAAGCGATTCCTTGATCCGGTCATCAAGCATTTCGGCACAACGCCGCTTGGGCAGATCGACCAGGACGCGATCGACCGCATGGCGCGCAAGCTCTATCCGAAGGCTTCGGACGCGACGCGCAATCGGCAAGCCTACACGCCAGCATCGGCCGTCATGCGTCACGCCGCGCGGCGTGGATGGTGCCCAGCGCTGATTCTGGAGCGGCCGGCTGTGCCCGACGATCGCGTGCGTTGGCTGACACTCGACGAGGCCAATCGCCTCATCGAGGCCTGCAGTAAGCACCTGCGGCCGTTGGTTATCTTCCTGCTCTACACAGGTGCGCGGGCCGGCGAGGCGCTATGGCTGGATTGGCGCCACATCGACCTTGCACGGGCGCATGTTGTCTTCCCCAAGACGAAGAACGGCGAGGCCCGCGGTGTGCCATTGCATCAACGGGTGGTGACCACACTCGCCAACCTCACGCATCGCGAAGACGAGGTGTTCCGCCGACCGGACGGCCTGCCGTACGACCACCCCAACCCGGAAGCTGACGACGACACCTCCGCCGGCACCCGCATTGCTACGGCATTCAATGGAGCTTGTCGGCGGGCCAAGATCACGGACTTTCACCCGCACGATTGCCGCCATACCTGGGCCACTTGGCACTATTGGGCAAACCGCGATCTCGGCGCCCTCAAGCGTCTCGGCGGCTGGAAATCAGACCGCATGGTGCTGCGCTATGCCCACACCAATGTGGACGAGCACAAGCACACGATTGACCGGCTTCCTGGGGGAAATCTAGGGGAAAACCAAAGTGACGAGGCGAAAACCGCATGAGGCACAATGCGTTAAGCCTTGACGCATATGCCCTTGGTAAGGGAGAGGTCGACAGTTCAATCCTGTCCGGCAGCACCAGCGGAAATGCCGATCAATCAAGGACATTTAGCGATTTTCGACGCGAACGGACCGCGATCGAAAAATCCCGGGAAGTCCAGAACGATCCAGCACCATCCGCAATTAATGACACGTTAGTAACACGCAGGAACACCTTCCGTTCCGCGGCCCCGCGCCTCAACCTAACAGCCCCTCTGCGACTGCGACGACCTCGACGCCCGCACCGGGAGTTGCCTTGGGCCTGTGGGGGTTCCGGAGGATGACCTGAGCTTTCTGACTGCGCTTCCCGCCGCTTGGCGGCATGCCCGCGAGGGGCACTGATGGGCAAGCTCGCAAAACGTCTCCGCCCGATGCACGCGGGTTGCCGCCGCGTTTTCGCGGTCACTTGGTGCTCTCTCTTCCATCGCCCGCTTCCACCCCGAAAGAGTGGAGGCGATCACTTAGTGTTGCGTAGCGGTGCCATCGCCAAGGGCTCGGCATCGGCCGGGGGCGAACATCTATCAGTATTGGAAGCCGGGTATTCGCGGGGGCCGCTCGCAGGGGCGTCGCTGTGACAAATCACACTTATAGGTTCAGCCGCGGTTCATCAGATTCTCCTTAAATTCTCCCGCAAGGTACGGGCACAAGGAGGAACAAAAACATGACACGCATGTCAGTCTTTGCATTGGCCGCAATTCTCGCGCTTGGCAGCCTATCATTCGCCGCTGATGCTTTCGCCGCGCACGCCGGAGGTGGCGGACATGGCGGTGGCTCTGGTGGACATGGCGGTGGTGGTGGACATGGCGGTGGTGGTGGACATGGTGGTGGCGGTGGACACGTCGGTGGCGGTGGGCACGTCGGTGGAGGTGGCGCGTTTCGTGCTGGCGGGGGCGGACACGTCGGCGGCGGACACGCTGTGGCCGCCCCTCTCTCCCCTGGACACATCGCGCCTGGACACATCGCGCCCGCACGCATCGCGCCCCGACATGTTGTGGTCGGGCCTGGACCCGGTGCGCACGTCGCGGCTGGACATCGAGCCCGTGCACACTTCGCAGGTAGACACCGCCGCCATTTCTGGCACGGCCGTTGGTGGTATTACGGCGTTGGCCCGTGCTGGGTATGGTCAGACGTTTACGGCGAGTACGTGTGGGTCTGCGATTGAGATGGAGAGGGTTGGGAATCCAAAGGATGGCATGGCGCCGCGCCCATCGCTGAGCGCGGCTTTCATATCAGGCCGATTCCTCTCGTTTATGGCGTCGAAGAAGTGACACGCCTCCGGCGCATCGGTCTTGTCCGATTGCTGGTACTTGGCAGCGTGGTCTGGGTTCAGCTCATCGAGCCTCCCCTTCGTAAGCTTTCGAGGCTTGCAGCACATGGGGATAAGCCCGCTTGCCATTGCGTTGACGGCCGCTGCGTCGGCGCGGCGCTGATCGCGTCCGAGACAGGCACTGCGGCCACGGGGTTCGCCTAAAGGCAGACACGACGTCGATTTGGCAACGTGCTCTTGATATGGGTGCACGTCGCCGTCATGATGGGGTGGCGTAACGGCAGGCCATTGGTCCGGAGCTGACATTCGTTTCGAGTGACAGCGGACTGGTCGGCTCTCCTTATCACGCCGACGCGCTCGCACAGGCGGCGAAGACGCTCCGGGAATCGGGATTCGGTGAGCCGGCGCTCAATCGGATGTTCAAGGAAAACCCGGCCCGCCTGGTCATGCTGCCGCCTCTCTGAGTGCCGGCGGCGTCTCCATTCTGTCGGTCGCGCGAACCAGAAGCGCCGACGTGGCGGGACATCACGGCGCAGCGCGAAAGGGTGGTTTACGTACAGGCGCATCTCTGGCGCGCCTACCGGTGCCCGATGTGCTATTTCTCAGCCTGTCAGGTGATGGAGCTCAACGAGATCAAGGCTTTGCCGGTCGGGCCGTCGCCAACAAGAAGTAATAAATGTGCCTCCTATGTGCGATACATTACAGACGGCCAATGGGACGTTGGTGCTTAATGCCACCCCAAAAGTCGAACAGTTTCAAAGTCGGATTGATGCCGTCAGGCAGAGGAACGTCCATCATGACGGAGACCGTCATCTCCTTCCCGCGGCCGAAAGAGCGGCTGGTTAAGCTAGTTCACGACATTCTGGACGATATTGTCGCGATCGACATGAGCCTCGATGACATATTCGATGAGTGCTCGCCCGAGCAGTTCGATGAGGTGAGGCGCCGACTTGAATTCATCCAAGCCGAGGTCGAAGCCATAAAGGCGTTTTCGCCACGGGAACCGGTGGGATGGATCACGGGGTAGTCCAGTAGCCGATAGCGGTCGACGTTTGTCTCGTCTCGGTAAAGTCAACCAAGACGTTCCGCGTGGCGGCCGTTATCAGGAAAATCGCGTCTAAATAGAGTTGCAATTTCTATTTCGAGACGTTGTGGCACGGCGGAAAGCTGGACCACCGCCTCGAAACCGCGGGTCTGCGGGAACCCACCACTGCCCCTCGCGTTGTGCCGGCGGCGGTTTGGCGTTGACCGTGACCGGATAGGTGCAACGTGGGCATATCGACGATTGTCGTGAAGCCGGATGAGGGCCGTTCGGTCTGGCTCGGTGGAATGGGAGTGGTGTTCAAACTCTCCGGAGCCGACACCGGAGGGGCTTTCGCGGTCGTGGAGCATCCGATCGAACCGGGGCGGCTCGTCCTGCCCCATGTGCATCAGCACGAGGACGAGTATTCCTACGTCCTGGAGGGTACAATCGGTGCAAGAGTCGGCGACCACGAGGTGGCTGCCGCCGGACCCGGCAGCTACTTGCTCAAGCCCCGCGGGCTGATGCACACGTTCTGGAACGCCGGTCCCCGCCCGGCCCGGCTCCTGGAGATGATTGCCCCGGCAGGATTCGAAACGTACTTCGTCGAGCTTGCCGAGGCCGGAGATTCAGGCCGGCATTCGGAGTTGGCGGCGAAGTACGGGCTGACCTACTCATCGGACTGGGTCGCTGAACTGACCTCCAGGTATCACCTGAAGCTACTCGGTCAATGAAACCTCGGACGCAAATCACCTGGAATGTGGTCGAAGGCGCCAAGGATGCTGGCGCTTGCCGGCGGGCGGCTTGGCCGCGAGCGGCTGCTTCGTCGGCGCCGCGGCGAGCGACGCATTAGACGTAACATCATCACGTACTGGCCCGGTATAGACTTCGACCGGCGCGATGCTGGCGGCCAAGCCGGAAGTGAGCACGCTGGCCCCCCGAAGGCCCGGCCGCGGGAAAACGCGCCGGTCGGCAAGATTGTTGGTCCTTTCGGCCGGAGCCCCCGCCTCGTCTCCTTCCTCGCTGTCCTTGGTCGCACGGTGGCGGCGGCTATGCTCGCAAACGTCCGCGCGCAGATCGGGGGGCGTCGCGGCGACCGGTACCAACGAATCCACCGTATCCGGGGAAGGCATCACCGAACCGAGCGGGTCCGTGGCAAAGCCGCGCTCGAACAGCTGCGCTGCCTTGACGGCGCGACTTGTCGACGACTTTGCACCCAGTACGACGGCGATCAGTCGCTTGCCCCCTCGGGTCGCGGTGGCGACGAGATTGAAACCGGAACCGCAAGTAAAGCCGGTCTTCATGCCGTCGGCGCCCGCATAGGCGTCAATCAACCGGTTGGTGTTGCGGAAGATGCGCTTGCCCAGACGGATAGACGCGATATGCCAGTAATAATCATATTCAGGAAATTCGCGGATCATGGCACGGGCAAGGATTGCGAGGTCGCGCGCCGACGTGACCTGCTCCTCAGCCGGCAGGCCGTTGGGATTTACATAGTTCGTCTGTGTCATGCCAAGATGATGCGCCGCGGCGTTCATTTCCTCGGCGAACTTTTCGATCGATCCGGATACGCCTTCGGCCAGCACCACCGCTATATCGTTCGGCGAATGCACGAGCAGCATCTTCAATGCGTTATCGACGGTGACTTCGGTTCCGGCCTTGAACCCCATCTTGAACGGATTTTGCGCCACCGCAGTGGGCGACACCGTAAACACACTGTCGAGATTGATTCGATGGTCGCGCACCGCCTTGAGCGTCACATAAGTCGTCATCAGCTTGGTAACCGACGCCGGATACCACGGATGAGTGGAATTCCGCTCACTGATGACCTTGCCGGAATCGACGTCGACGAGAAGTAACTCGTCGGCCCGCGCGGCGGCGACGTCAAGCATCGTCAGACCAAGACCGGCGCCTGCCGTCAGGACAAGTGCTTTTAGCGCAATCACGAACAGCTCTGCAAAAAATCGTGTTTGTTTCGAAGCGTCGGCCGATGAGGGCCTTCGTCCGCTTCGACAGACAACGCAAAGGTGCGACGCGAGTTGCGCCCGCCTGCGCTATAGGGCGCTTCTTCTCCTCACACCGGCACGATTTCCGGCTTATCGCGAGGGAACTTCGCGATCGTCTCTGGGCTCACGTTGAGGTGTTGGACCACGAGCTCCGGTGGCGGATGGGTGATCCAGTCGGATAGGGAAACATCCATGCATCGCCTTCGTCAAAGCAAAAGGAGGAGCTTGCAGCCGCCTGGCGCGAGCCCTTGCGGCGAGTGAGGCTTGCGACCCAGCTCTTACGGAAGGATCCATGAGCGGCGATGGAACAGGGGGATTGCTCGATATCCGTTCGGTGATCGGATAAGCGCACGATGTCTCCGAACACCGCCGCCGGCTTGTCGTTGACTTGGATGACCTCGCGGCGGCACCAACTCGCCGGATCGATCGGAAGACGGCGGCCGGTAGTGGTGGGGACAGGCGGTAAGTCTATGCGCGGACGGGAGAATTCGGAACCAACCCGCGCCCTGGTAAATTAATCCGCGCTCTCGTAACGGAGGGGTCGACAGGTCAATCCTGTCCGGTGTTTCATCGCTGGTCGGCCTGCTTAACTGCGAGAAGTGTGTCCGGCTTTGGAGGTGAATTAGAAGGCGATCGGCCTTCCGTCGATCGGCCTTCCGTCACAGTCGATTCACTACTATCTTGCTAGATTGATGGCACCTAACTTCAACGCGAGCGGTCGGAGGAGGCTACTTTGTTAGACATACCCAACGTCGTCCTGACTGCCAATTCGACGACGACACTCAGCTCTTCTAGCGCTACGACGCAGGCAAGAATCTCAGCCGCTATTGAAAGGCTAGGTGAGAGCAATTCAAACACGATACGCATGCCTGAGACAGGACACTATGTTTCCAAGGTGGGTGATTCGCGGATCGTGTGGACACGCGCCCCCAACGGCAATGAGATCATGGTGCTCTCGATTTTCGCCCCGAATAAATAGACGAAGGCATGGCGCAACTTCAAAGAATAGATTTGGATTTTTCTAAGGCTGAAACAGAATTCGTAGAATTTAGGAAGTTTTTGCAAGACAATGCAACATTTTCTGAGAGAGATGTTGTTGCTCAGCTAAAGAAGCGACAGCATCTTTCTTGTCTGATTGGCTCCATGCCGGCAGGCGTAAAGCGAGCCGACGTCTACAAATTTGAATTTCAGATACAAGGAGTATTTCGGGCAGACTTGGTGGTCGGCAATCTGCAGCAGAAGACCTTTGTTTTTGTGGAGTTCGAGCCCGGTCAAGACACAAGCTTGTGCGGACGACATGAGACAAACCAGATGCGAGACTGGTCACGGCAGCTTGAGCATGGTTTTGGCCAACTCGTTGATTGGGCGTGGGCGATACAAGATACGAACCACACCACCATTTTTAAGAATTCTTTTGGATGCGATGATTTATCTGCGTTTTACCTTCTCGTATGTGGGCGAGAAGCTTCAATGAATAGCACAGAGAAAAAACGCTTCTTCTGGCGCGGCCAAAATATCTTCCTCAACGGAAAGATCGCCGCGTGTGTCACCTACGATGGCCTGCTTCTTATGTTTGAGACCACATTGGAAGCAATAAAGTCATACCGCTGAATTTCACACCGGCACGATTTCCGGCTTATCGCGAGGGAACTTCGCGATCGTCTCCGCGCTCACGTTCAGGTGTTGGGCCACGAGCTCCGGTGGCGTATGGGTGATCCAGTCGGACAGGGAAACATCCATGAATTGCGGAGCTCTGAACACTTCGAGGACTTGCAGGTCGGTGTCGCCGGTATTCTTGATGTAGTGGCCGAGGTTCCGCTTGACGTAGCCGATGTCGCCCGGGTTGAAGTTCATCGTCACCGCATTCGGGCCGGTGTTGAAGATCGTCATCGTCCCTTTGCCCTTGATCCAGTACTGCCATTCGTCGGCATTGGGGTGCCAGTGCATCTCGCGCATCCCGCCGGGACGGATGGTCAGGTGTGCGGCCGCAATGGTCGTGGAGACCGTGAAGTTCTTGCTGTCGGCAACCCGCACCGTACCGCCGCGGGTCTCTCGCGTCGGCGCGATTGATCCGAGCGAGAAGGTGAACGGGTGCGGCGGAGCGCCCTTTCCGCTCACCGCCTGACGGTCAGCGGCCAAGTCGCCGGGCAAATGGCCCTGGAAGATGTAGAGGTCACGCAGCGGAATCCGCGCAAACGCCTCGGCCGGAACCCCGAAGTTCTCGGCCAGAATGTTCGGCGGCGTGTGGGCGAACCAGTCCGTCAGGAGGAGCGTCGCGTACTCCGAGGCATGGCCTTCGTCGAAGCACAGCAGGAACTCGCAGCCGTCCGGTGCGAGCCCCTGCAGCGAGTGAGGAAAGCCGGCCGGGAAATACCACAGGTCACCCTCCTTCACGTCGGCGATATAGGGTCGACCGGCCGCGTCGAGAACGGTGACGCGGCAACTGCCATAGGTCATGTAGGCCCACTCGGCAAATTGATGCCAATGCATCTCGCGGATGCCGCCCGAAGTCAGCCGCATGTTGACGCCGGAGATGGTGTCGGCAACCGCGAAATCAGATTGCGTGACCTGGCGCGCCCAACCGCCGTTTTGAATGCGCCGCGGCGCGTTGTTGAATGTCGCCCAGCTCAGCGGCATGGTGCCGACGTCGGTTGGCGGCGGCGAAAATGCCGATGGAAACTGGTCCCTGATGGCCGGATTTTGCGGACCGGGATCCGTGATACTTCTCGGATTTGTCGCGTTGATTGCCCCCTGGGGCGGGTCATCCGGGTTGCCGAAGGAGACCGCCGCCTTCTCGGGCGCAGCCGCGGCTGCGGTCGCCGCTGCCGTCACGACGCCGGCGGCGACGGTTGTCGCCAACGCCTCCCGTCTCGACATCATCTCGCTACTCCTTGTGGTTTGGACGACGTAACCCGCGGCGCCGTCTTCCGTTCCCAGTGCGGCCAGCCCCGCGGTCATGCTCCCTCCAGCAGCGAATCGAGTTCAAGCGAGGAGCGCCGGCCGAGATCGTCGTGGTGGGCCGCAAGGAACGCGTCGGCCGCGGCGCGTCCGCGATCGCGCAGCATGGTCAGAAAAGCCCATTCGGCGTTGAGCTTGGAGGAGTAGCCGAGGTCCAGCATGACGTCGCTCGCAACCCGATGAATGCGCATCGCGGCCCAGCGTCCACCCTCGCCGTCCAGCGGGTGCGCGACCCTGCGCAGGAGTGCAATCATCCTCAACTCCTTGAGGAGCACGGCATTGAACGAGACCTCGTTGAGGCGATTGAGAACCTCACGCGCGGAGCGGGGCGTCCCGGGGCGCTCGACGGGATTGATCTGCACCAGGATCGTGTCGCGCGAATTGCACTCGCGCACCAGCGGCGTCATGGTCGGATTGTCCGCGTAGCCGCCGTCCCAGTAGATTTCGCCGTCGATCTCGATGGCTTGGAACATGGTCGGCAGGCACGCCGACGCCAACAGCACGTCGGGCGTGATCTCACTGTTGCGAAACACCCGGCCCCGACCTGTGCTGACATTGGTCGCGGTGACGAAGAGCTTGATCGGACTTTGCGACAGCAAGCCGAAATCGACCGTATCCGCGAGGATCGCTCGCAGGGGATTGGCGCCCATCGGGTTGATATTGTAGGGCGACACCACGCGCGCCATGATGTCCATCGCTACGAAAAACGGCGAGTGATCGAGCGTCCAGCGCCCGAGGAACACGTCGAGCAGGCTCCTTTGCAACGGACTGAAGCGTGCCGAGCACGACACCTTGCGCCAGAAGTCCGCCAGTCCGGCGCGCGCGCCGTCAGCTCCATTCTTGATGTAGCCGTGGGCCAGGACCGCAGCGTTCATGGCGCCGGCCGACGTGCCGGATATGCCGTCGATGTGAAGCCACGGCTCCTCGAGCAGGCGGTCGAGCACGCCCCAGGTGAACGCGCCGTGGGCGCCGCCGCCCTGGAGCGCAAGGTCGATCAGGAGCGAATCTCGGACCATGGCACCGGCTTCGTTACGGCTATGGGGGCGCGGCTCGCCGCGCTCTCGACCGGTGGATCGATCGGCGCAGCAGCGCGAACAGGCTGCCGCCGGTCGCAGCGCCGAGAAGGTAGAAAACCACAGTCAGAATCGCGAGCGGCGCCCGGAGATCGAATCGCAGAAAGGACATCGTGACCAACTGGCGGTTCTGTATGCCGAAAAGGATGGTGGCGGCCACGAACACGCCGATGATAGTCAGATGAATCCAGCGCATGCGGCCTCATCGTGCAGATGGAAAACAAATCCCGCGGCGGCTGGTTACCTAAACGGCCCTTTTCAGGCCGAGACCGGCGCCGATCCAACCTGCTCCCGCGACGATGAGATCGATGCCGAGGAGAATCCCCAGAACGTACAGACTGGCGACCGGCCAATGCGTCAGGATCACGAGGCCGAGCAGGAAGGTAATCAGTCCCGACAGCGCCACCCAAATCCAGGGCGTTGCTTCCGTCATGCCGAAACCCAGCCCGATCCGCATGATGCCGGATACGACCAGCGCGGCCCCGAGCAGAAGGGTCAGCAGCGCGGCAGCGAGCAGGGGATTTTCGAATGTCAGGAAGCCCGCGACGATGTAGAGGACGCCGAGAAGCAGCCAAAGCAGGAACCGCCCCCAGGTCTTGATCTGGAACGCATTGATCACCTCGGCGATGCCCGCCACCAACATCATGATGCCGACGACAAAAACGCTTGCAACAGTCGCGGTAACGACGCTGCCCAGCGCGATAAATCCTGCAATCATGTAGACAATGCCGAGTGCGACGATCCAGCCCCATTTGGCGCGCAATGGCGCGAGCGTCGAGGCGGGTTCAAACGACGGGGTCGCCATCGTACGGGACATGCGGTCACTCCGGTTGGAGGGCCTTAACGATGCGGTGTGTGCCCTCTCTTGCCAATCTGGTCACAAATTCCTTCGCGTATTCGACAGGCCGACGAATATGGGCAGGCGCGGGCGGCGCTCCTGCCCTCGATCCGGTCCGCCGCAGCGCCGATCTCTTTTGAGCCTATAAGACCCAATGGCGGCTTACGGTTCCGCGTACGGCCATATCGCGAGCGACAGGCTCACCATGCGTGATCGGACTGGCCGGAAGTTCCATGCGCGAACCAGAACAGCGCGGGGGAATTATGAAAATTATGAAGAAGCGCACAGTTCTGGCGGTTTTATTCGTCCTCGGGCAAGGGGTGTCGATCGGATCGGCGGCGTCGGGAAACACGTCCGGCCCCGCGGCGCTGGCGCTCGCCGGCGTAATGGCCTCCCATTCGTCGGTGCTCGCCTCCTTCGACCGCCGCGCCATGGCGCGGCTGTTCGGCGGCAACAGCGCCATCGGCTTTCCGCCCAACCGGAAGATTTCCGTCACCGCGGATTCCATCGTTTGCCGGGCGAGCGACGTCGACATCACGGCGCGCACGTGCAAGCTGACCTTCGGGGCCGGCAAGCGCCTCCTCAAGGGACGCGAGGCCAACGAGCTCGCCGCTACCCTCGCAGCTGCTGGCGTCGCGCCTGAAGGCGCCGCCGGATCGATCGTGGAAAGCGTCACCAAACTTGCCTGCACGATCGACCCGAACGAGATCCGGCAGAAAGCGGGTGGCGGCGCGCAATGCGCTTTCGAGACGGAGCAGTAGGAGCTTCGTGTGGGCCGGAACACCCGGCCCGCTGCAGTGTTGAATCCGAGAGGTTCAACGGCGATGGACGTACAGCGCTTTCTGCTTGGACTCGGACTGGTGCTTGTGGTCGCCGCCCTCCTGTGGCCGATCTTGTCACGGATCGGGCTCGGGCGGCTCCCCGGCGATATCCTGTTTCAGCGCGGCGGCGCCACGTTCTATTTTCCGCTGGTGACTTCGATCATTATCAGCATTGTGCTCAGCGTGCTGTTATGGCTGTTCAATCGCTGATGAGCGCTGCGGATGCCTCGCAGGTGGCCTACTACTCCGCTGCCACAAGATGACGTGACGGCGGCGGCACTGGCCGGCCGAGCGCCGTGGCTTCCTCGATCCAGGCCGCGACCGCGTCCACGACCGAAGCAAGCGCGGCTTCCGCTGTCTCGCCATCCGACATACAGCCAGGAAGGTCGGGGACGAGCGCTACAAAGCCACCACCTTCGTCTTGCGGCAACGGCTCGATAATGACCGGATACTCAAGCTTTGCCATCGCGTGCGCTCTTCACCAGTTCGACAAACCTGACCAGCCGGCGGATGTAGACTTCACCGGCCTGCGGTTTGGAATTGTCAGAATATCACGTTGCGTCGGATCGGACACCTTCCAATGCGACCCGCCGCCGCTTGGCGGGGTACATCTGATTACGTGCTCGCGGCAGAGCGTGGCGACGTCGTCGATCGTCCAATCCGCGGCCGGATTGGCCTTCATGCGATCTGAACGTCACTGAACTCATCGAACGCCACGAAGCGGCTTTTGAGAAGGTTGACACCAACGACGTGGCGCCGCTTGCCGACATTGACGCGCTCGTCGCCGCCGATTGCCATCTGCAAGAATCCAAGCCGATAACGCTGCAGGAATGGGCAGCAAAGTGGCGCACGATTGTAGAATATTACGAATGGTTGGCCGACGGCAGTTTTGAACTGGAAAACTGTTATCAGATGATCGACGAACTCGAAGCCATCATAGAGGCGCCGCGATACTAGTCCTCAAAATCGCACTTGGCGTCATGCTCGGAATATTCCTGACGCTGTTCGTTGCGTTCAACTCCGCTGCTGGTCGCCGGGCTCGTGGTGCTCACTGTCAAGGGCGCGATGGTGGTCGGCGCCGTGTTCGCGGTGCTGTGGCTCATCCACCTCCCGCTGCGGCCGTGGATCAAGCCGCTACGCTGACGGCGCACCGCATGGCAAGCAAGGGGCGTGCTCCGAGCGGGCGCCCTTTCGATTCAAAGTGCGCTGATCGCGGTCTCTATCGGCAGGAAGAATGTACGCAACACGGCGGGAACAGATGCGCTGGTTGTACTCGCTTGTCCGGCCGTAGGGCTTTCTATGAACTGGTACCGTTTGTAGAATTCACATGCTTCTTCATCAAGCGCATGAACCAGAATGCAGCGGGTTCCGATTATCTCCGACGCCGCAATAATGCGGGAGATAGCATCGCGCAATAAATCGGGTCCTAAGCCTGTGCCACGATATCGAATATCCCTTGCTAGTCTGCCAAGAATCGCGACGGGAATTTGTTTAGGTAGCCCTTGAGACTTCAGCCTCTTAGGCAGGTCGCCACGCTCAACACTGCCTGTGGCAATGCAATAGTAGCCAATGACCGTGACGTTGTTTTCGCACACGACATAGGTCCGGGCGGTGCGTCCCTCGCTGTTCAATGCATGCTTGCGCAGCCACTCGTCCAGTGTAGGCTTGCCGCAATCAAATTTGCTCACATCGTGAGATGAATTTAAGCGCGCGGGACCAATAATTTGATCGCCGCGCGCGGCAGAAAGTGGAGTCACTTCTCCCATAGAGGTCTCTTTTTCATAAGAGCCTTTAGTTGTGCGCCGGCTAGAGGCGGATTGTCGAGCACACGCACAAATGCATCGTATTGCTCGGCATCAAGCACAAAGAGTCTTTGGTCTAGCACGATGTCAATGGCATGTTGACGCGCACTATCAAGCATGAACTCTGTTCGTGATTTTCCGACTATAGCGGCTGCCGTATCAATTAGCTGGCGCGTCCTTTCTGGAACGCGCAAGTTGATGGTGCCTGTTTCTCGACGGCGTCCACGAGACGCCGGGCGCTCAGTCGCGACAGCGGTCATCGTCATGGCTTTAGTTCCTTTTCAATTCCTCTAGTGTCCTTTGATTGCCCTTCATATGCCCTTCGTATACACAACGTCAATACCATTTCGGTATGTTCCGCCTGTAACAAAAAGTTGTACGACGCCCTCTATAGTTGCAGCCAGCACCCCGGCACAATCCCACCCACACGTCCGCCCAGCGGCGCACTTTGGTAGCGGCCGGCTCGGAATGACGCATGGACGGCCACGGCTCGGCGCGGTCGACGGCAACGCCGATCGCGCGAAGCCGGTGCCGCAGTTCGTCCGCAACGAACGCCGCGACAAGCTCGCGCGCCAGCGCGTCGGCTTCGCTAGCACGCCGCGTGTCTTCAAGCGCCAAGCACTCAGGATCCCATTCGGTGCGATCGGGCGGCCGGAGCGGCTTTAGCCGGCCGGCGGCTACAAAGCCGGTGTCGCGGAACTCGCGAGGCTCTGGCACGACCTTCATAACCCTCCCTGGTCCAGCCTTTCCGGTCTTACCGGAGGTTGTTCGTCGGGAGGGAAAGGCCGCACCTTCCTTTCTTGCCTGAGGGCGAAGACGATGAAGGCAACCAAGAGAACCGCCGCGCCCAATTCGAGCCAATGAAATTCGAGCTAATGAATTGCGCTCATCGCTGAGTCTCCCGCCCGACTGCATAGCAGGTCGAGCATAGCACAACGGCGTTCCCAGCCTCGATTCCGGCTCGCCCATAAGCCAGAGCCGGCCGGCGCCTCGCGCGTATCGCGGCCCGTACCACGACGGCGGCGAGGACCGTCCGCCGCCCATGTCGAGCGGGCGCGGCAGCGGATTGCGAAGCGACGGGAGGAACCCCTACAATACAGCCCGCTGGGGAATCCCTCCCGGGCTTCAAGCGGAATAGGGGCCATCACATGGGGCGGTCCGCGCCCCGTCTCCATCCCCCGAGTCTCCGAAATAATCCGCGCGGGTTGACGCCAAATAGGGCGAGGTGCGTGTCAATCACGCCTCGCTGTTATTTTTGACAGTAGCTTTCGGCGTCCGGTTTTGCGGTCGACTAGACGAGAGGAGCGAGCCATCGCGATCTGATCGCCCACTCAATTCCGCCCCGCGCTCCCGGCCCTGTTCCCCGCGATGCGGCCGAACACCGAGCCGGCCATCAGGCCGGTTCCACCCGGATAATTGAAGTAGAACAGGCCGCCGACCAGTTCGCCGGCCGCGTAGAGGCCGCGGATCGGCCGGTAGTCGGTGTTGAGCACTTCGCCGTCGGCGGTGATGCGCAGGCCCCCGAACGTGAAGGTGACGCCACAGGTCACCGCATAGGCCTCGTAGGGCGGCGCGTCGAGCGTGTTCGCCCAGTTGCTCTTATTGATGGCGAGGCCTTCGGTGCGCCGGCCGTCCTTGACGTTGGGGTTGAACGGAATGTCGGTGCGCACCGCCTTGTTCCATTCCGCGACGGTCTTGACGAACTCACCCGCATTGACGCCGTCGAGCTTGCCGGCCAGCTCCTCGACGGTGTTGCCGGTCGCCCTGGTGATCTGCTTGATGCGGTATTCGTCGCGCTGGAGGTGCTTCACTTTCTGGTCGAAAACCTGCCAGGCGAACTGGCCGGGCTGCTCGAGCACGACGCGGCCGTATTTTGCGTAGGTGTAGTTGCGGAAATCGGCGCCCTCGTCGACGAAACGCCTGCCGGTGGCATTGATCATGATGGAGAACGGATAGGAATGCTTCTGGAACTGGTCGCCGACCGCGAGGTCGCCGAATTCCGGGGCATTGCGTTCCCACTGCACGGCGTGGCAGCCCGACCAGTTGCCGGCGGGGCTCGCCCCGATCTCAAGCGCCATGCGGATGCCGTCGCCGGCGTTCCAGCGGCTGCCGCGCACTTTTGCCAGATCCCAGCCGGCGCCGAGGTAGCGCGTGCGCATTTCCGCATTGGCCTCGAAGCCACCGCAGGCGAGGATTACCGACCGTGCGCGCAGCTCCTGCAGGCCGTCATCCCGGCGGATGCTCACGCCGTTGACCCGGCCGTTCTCGTAGATGAGCGCGACCGCGCGGGTGTCGTAACGGATTTTGATGCCGTTCCTGAGCGCAGCGTCGGTCAGCATCTGGACGAGACCCGGCCCGCCGCCGACCGCCTCCACGGTGAGGCCGCCCCAGAATTTGAACTTGCCGTCGATCTTGAATGCCTGCCGCCCGTAGATCGGGATCAGGCGGATGCCCTTGGTGGTCATCCACTTCAGGGTGTCGAACGAGCGCGTCACCAGGAGCTCGACAAGGTCGGGATCGGCGCGGTCCTGGGTCACCCGCGCCATGTCGTCGAAGAACTGGTCCTGCGTGTAGGTGCCGAAATCGGTGGTGGCGATCTCCTCGTCGGTCAAGTCCGGCACCAGGGCCCTGATGTCGCCGATGCCGCTATAGACGACGCGGATCGAGCCCGCCGTGAACCGGCTGTTGCCGCCGGATTCGTCCTCCGGCGCCGCCTCCAGCACCAGCACGGACGCGCCCTGCTCGCGCGCCGCCAGGGCAGAACAGAATGCCGCATTGCCGGCACCCACCACGATCACATCAGCCACATCGCTTGTCATTTCCACCCTCGTGCATCAGTCCTTAAGGTGGATGCATACCAAGGCGGATAGGCCCGCGACAAGCGACGGGGCCGGCATGCCGGCCCTGCGACGGACAATCCAGGTTTGCTGCGATCGCCGCGACCAGGCAGGCGGCCTCCGTTTGGTCACTCCCGACGTGATCAGCCGATTCGCTAACGAGGCTTCGCTTCAGACCGACGAGGCATGTTCAGGCAAAACCTTTGCCCAGTCCTTCCGGGGCTCGGCCGCAGGCCGAGAGCCCGGAATCCATAACCTCAGGTCAGGGAGTATGGATTCCGGGCTCGCCTCCGCTTCGCTGCGGCGCCCCGGAATGACCAGCTTAAGTTGACACCCGAAAGGTCATTCCCTCGCGCTCATTCCTTGGCTGCGGCATTCCAGAATCACACGCCGCCACCCGGCACGAAGCAGCGGATGTAGTAGTTATTAGCGCCCTGCTGCACATACCAGACCACCGCCTCGCCGACCGGATTGCCGGCATTGTAGACGATCGCCTCTGGTGGAACTCGCCGCCATTCTCCCTTGATCGGTACCCAATAGCCGTCGGTCCGCATGTCGTAGTCGGTGCGATGGCCGTCCGCGATATCGCAGCAAGGGACGCCGTGCGGGCTGCGGACGCTCTTGAACCAGGACCGGATATGATCGGGAACATCATTGTATTGGCCATTATCGAAAGCCGATGCAGCCTGCGGCAGGCTCGACAGGGCAGCAATCAACGCTCCACGCATGATGATGCGCATGCCTCTAAGTCCTCGCATGTGTTGGCCGCTATTCCGGTAACCGGAAACGTACGCATCCGGCCGCGCTCAGGCTGCGGCGGTTCCTGGTGGCGCCTCTACAGACGCTGCTTACGTCCAGCCACGAAGCAATAATCGCGCCAATCGTCCTGAAGCCTCACGGACCCGGACCCATGGCGGGGCGAGCGTGCGATTCGTGCATCACTCATAATCGAATCAGCATATCCGATATCGAATCAGCATATCCGATATTCGCGGGCGGTGCATTTTACGATTGCGTGACGATTTCGTGAGGCCCGATGGGTGTGACGGCTGGCCGAGCAGGCGGCGCCGCTGGCCGCGCCCCGAATGGCAGATACGCGCCAACGGCCGGGATGGCTGCCATGCACAAAGCTGGCGGTCAATTCCACGATTTCGATTTGGTTCAAGCCCCGCAAAGCCCTAGATAAATTTTCCACACGCGGGCGAGTCTTCCAACCATTGTGCCGAGAGTTTGCATTTTGCGATCGACGCGTCCGTCTGCGCAATTTTCAAAGACCTAGGAAACTTCGTCCATGACCACCCTTGAAGCCGCAACCTCACGCATGAGCTGGCGCACGCCGGGCGTGATCATCATGTGCGGTTGCCTGATGGCCGCCCTCTCATTCGGTCCACGTTCCGCGCTCGGTTTTTTCTTAACGCCGATGTCCGCGGACAACGGCTGGGGTCGCGACGTATTCTCGCTGGCGCTCGCCGTGCAGAACCTGTTGTGGGGCATGGCGCAGCCGTTCGCCGGGGCGATCGCCGACCGCTACGGCGCACTTCGGGTGCTCGCCGGCGGCGCCATCATGTATGTTCTCGGGCTCGCGCTCATGGCGCACAGCCAGTCGCCCGCCATGCTGGAGCTGTCGGCCGGCGTACTCTTGGGCTTCGGGCTGTCGGGATGCTCATTCAACGTCGTGCTGGCCGCGTTCGGCAAGCTGCTTCCCGAACGATGGCGTTCGCTTGCGTTCGGGGCAGGCACTGCGGCCGGCTCGTTCGGACAGTTCCTGTTCTCTCCGCTCGCGGTTGCCCTGGAACATGCCTACGGATGGCAGAGCGCGTTGATGATTTTTGCCGGCCTGTGTCTTGTCATGTTGCCGCTGTCGCTCGCGCTCGCGACCGCGCGCAATGTAGCGGCTCCCGGCGCACCGGCGTCGCAATCGCTCAAGCAGGCGCTCTCGGAAGCGCTCGGACATCGCTCTTACATGCTCCTCGTGCTCGGCTTTTTCACCTGCGGCTTCCAGCTTGCCTTCATCACCATTCACATGCCGGCCTATCTGGCGGACAAGGGCATTTCCGCCGACATTGGCGGCTGGACCATCGCGGTCATCGGCCTGTTCAACATCGTCGGCTCGCTGTCGTCGGGCTGGCTCGGCGCGCGACTGCCTAAGCGGTACATCCTTTCGGTGATCTATCTGATCCGCGCGCTGGCGGTGCTGGCCTTCATCTCGTTCCCGGTGACGCCGGCGAGCGCCATCTTGTTCGGCGCCGTGATGGGCCTGATGTGGCTGTCGACGGTGCCGCCCACCAACGGGCTGATCGCCATGATGTTCGGCACGCGGTGGCTCGCCATGCTGGCCGGCTTCGCATTCTTCAGCCATCAGGTCGGCGGCTTCCTCGGCGTCTGGCTCGGTGGGCTCGCCTACGAGCACACCGGCTCCTACGACGTGGTGTGGTGGCTCTCGATCCTGTTTGGCGTCTTGTCCGCCCTGGTGAACCTCCCGATCGTCGAAAAGCCGATCCAACGAATCGCGCAAGCGAGGGCGTGAGGCTAACTAAAGAAAAACGCTGGTCATTTGCGGCTCAGGATAACGCGTGCCCGCCGCTGCTCCGGGCGGTATCGCGGCCGCGATTTCGGCAATGTCGGCGTTGCTCAAGGTGACCGCCAGCGCTCCCAAGTTTTCCAGCAGCCGTTCCCTGCGCTTGGTGCCGGGAATTGGGATGACGTCGGGGCCCTGCGCGAGCAGCCACGCCAGCGCGAGCTGGCCTGGCGTGCAATTCTTGCGCTGCGCGATCGTCTCGATGCGATGAACGAGATCGAGGTTGTGTGCGAGGTTCTCGGCCGCGAAGCGCGGATGACGTCGCCTGGTGTCGGTCTCGGCCAGGCTTGCGGTTGCCTCGACCTTTGCGGTCAATAGACCGCGCCCCAGCGGCGCGTAGGCCACGAAGGCGATGCCGAGTTCTCGCGTCGTACGCAGCGTATCCTCGGCCTCGACCCGATACAGCAGTGAATATTCATTCTGTACCGCGGCGATTTGATGAACGCCGTTGGCGCGGCGAATGGTGTCCGGGCGCGCCTCGCTGAGACCGAGAAAGCGGACCTTGCCGTCCGCCACCAGCCGGGCCATGGCGCCTACCGTCTCTTCGATCGGCACGGTTGGATCGACGCGATGCTGATAATACAAATCGATCACCTCGATGCCGAGGCGCTTCAGACTTGCCTCGCAGGCACTGATCACATACTGCGGCCGCCCGTCGGCAGTTTTGCCGCCGCGGCCGCCGAGATTGCCGAACTTGGTCGCCACGAAGACTTGCGTGCGACGCCCTGCGATCGCCTGGCCGACAAGCGTTTCATTGTGTCCCCAGCCATACATGTCGGAGGTGTCGAAGAGCGTCACCCCACGGTCGATGGCGTCACGAATGAGCTCTATTCCGGCCCGGTCATCGCTGGCGCCGTATATGTTGGACAGCGACATGCAGCCGAAGCCGATGGCTGAAACCGCGGTCGACGCCACGGCGCGTGTCTCAATGACGGAATGATCAGTCACTTTGCTATTCCCCTCAACGCATGCGCGCCGCGCAGGTCGCAACCGCGATGCGCAAGAAGTCATATCGCAAAATCGAGGCGAACGCGGATTTTCTGTACATCGAGCTTGTTCCGATGAATTCGATCCGTCCACTTTGGCCGTCGCTCGCGGGCTTGACCCGCGGGTCCATCTGGTCGCTTGGAGATGGATTGCCGGGTCAAGCCCGGCAATGACGCGGGATGAATGGCGGGGCCGGCACCGGCTTGCGGCAAACGGTCCGGCAGCCTATTGCTGCCTGCCGCTATAAGGAGCCCTCGTGACCAGAACCTCTGAGCCGATTTTCAATGTGCCGGGGATCGTATTGGCGATCATCGGGATATGCGTGCTGGTGCTGGTGGGCGAGGAGTTTCTGCTATCGAACGAGGAGGACATTGCGTTCCTTTACTATTTCGCCTTCGTCCCGGCCCGTTACGGCAAATCATTGCTGCCGGTGGGGGGCTTTCCGGGCGGGGCTGGCGCGGATATCTGGACCTTCGTAACCTACGCGTTCATTCACGGCGACATCTCCCACCTCGGTATGAATTCGGTTTGGTTCCTGCCGTTCGGCAGCGCTGTCGCGCGGCGCTTCGGCAACCTGCGCGTCATCGGCTTCTTTGGGGCTACGGCGGCGGCCGGTGCCCTGACGCATCTTGTTACCCATTGGGGCGAGTTGATGCCGATGATAGGAGCCTCGGCGGCGGTCTCCGGTTTCATGGCGGGCGCGATCAGATTCGCATTTCAGCGCGGCGGACCGCTCGCCATGTTCCGCCATGAGGAGCCCTCGGCTTATCTCGTGCCCGCGGCGCCGCTGTCGTTTGCGTTGCGCGATCCCCGCATCATGGTTTTTCTATTGGCCTGGTTCGGGTTGAATTTGCTGTTCGGCATCGGTTCGATCGGCCTGCCCGGAGGCGAGCAGAGCATCGCCTGGGAGGCCCATATCGGCGGGTTCGTTGCCGGCTTGCTGCTGTTCCGGCTGTTCGATCCGGTGCCGGCGCAGCCGACCTGAGCGTGTCGCAGGTCGTGTGGATCGGACGATTCAATCCTATTGCGTGTCATGCCCCGCGACAGCGGGGCATCCAGTAAGCCCTGTGCGGCAGCAAGAACTGAAGCTGTGCCCAAGACGAAGTCACGTGGCTACTGGATCGCCCGCGACAGCGGGCGATAACACATTTCTGAACCAGAAGTTAACACTCGTGGCAGGGGTGCGACCGCTTTGACGCCGGGAGCCCGCGTCGTTGCATCGCATGACTTGCGGCGATCTTCGCTGTTGCCGGCACGCGCCGGCAGGCAGAAAATATTGCGGGGAAGTGGAGTTCGCCGGTCAGCGCCAAAACGCGTGCGCGGAATACGCAATGCAGCATGGAGGCTGTCCATGACGGTCAACGACATACTTTTGCATAAAGGCACTGAAGTCGTCACGATTGAGCCGACCGCGACGCTTGCGGCGGCGGTGCGGATGCTGGTGCAGCAGCGCATAGGCGCGCTGCTCGTGACCGGCGCCGACCACCGCCTCGTCGGGATCATCTCGGAGCGCGATGTCGTGCGGCTGCTCGACGAGAAAGGTACGGCGGCGCTCGGCACACCTGTGGCAGAGGTGATGACCCGTAAGGTCGTCACCTGCGATCGCAATGAAACGATCGCCGAAATCATGGAGCGCATCACCAGCGGAAGGTTCCGGCACGTTCCGGTGATCGAACACGGACGGCTCGTCGGCATCGTTTCGATCGGCGACGTGGTGAAGGCGAGGCTCAGTGAGCTTGAGCACGAGCAGAACGCCCTGCGCGAATATATTCGCACGGCGTAGACTATATCGACTGTAGTGCCGTGACTCTGACGTTCCTTCCGATCGCGCGGCGTCATGCCCCGCAAAAAGCGGGGCATCCAGTCACCTCTGCGCGCGATCGAAGGGAACCATGTTGTGCCGAAAACGAAGGCGTGTGGTTACTGGATCGCCCGCTTTCGCGGGCGATGACAAGGGCGCGCCAATAGGAATTAAGCGTTGAGAACGGCACACTAAGTCAACGCCGCGATCGACTCGGAGATCGCCTCGATCGATTTTTCAGTGGCTTCCGCGCCAATCGCAATGGTTTCGTCGGCGCGATGGAAGTCGAATAGATTGATGCGCCCAAGCCGCGGACTGATCATGACGTCGGGCGGATCGCCGGCGAGGCGGGAGCGGGTGATGCGGTCCTGCATGACCTGGAATGCTTCGACCATGACGGTCGACAGCGCCGGCCCGTCGGGCGCGGCGAAAAACTGGCGACGAATCAGCTTGTCGGGACGGAAAACGCTGCGTCGGCGGCGGTCCAATTCACGTTGCGTGCGCCGGGCATCATCGGCGGCATCGGGGCCGTGATCCTGGATGATGGTGCCGCGGCCGAAATTGTCGGCGTTGAGGTTGACGGCGATGACGAGCCGTGCGCCCAGCGCACGCGCCGCCGAGATCGGCAACGGATTGACCATCGCGCCGTCCATCAGCCAGCGGCCGCCGATCAGCTTGGGCGGAAATATCCCCGGCAACGCGTAGGAGGCGGCCATTGCCTCGGACAGGCGGCCGCGCGTCAGCCAAATCTCATGCCCGGTCCCGATTTCGGTCGCGATGGCGGCGAGCCGCATCGGCAGGTCCGCAAAGCTCCTATCCCCGAGGGCCTCCTCGAGCTTGCTGGCGAGGCGGCCTCCGCCGATCAAGCCGGAGCCTCCGAACCGGAGATCGAGATAGCCGAGCACGCGCCGGCGGGTCAGTTGGCGACACCACTCCTCGAAGGCATCGAGTTCACCGGCGGCAAACAGTCCCGCGACGACGGCCCCGATCGAGGTGCCGGTAATAACGTCGGGAAGGATGCCGTGGGCCACGAGGGTGCGCAGCACGCCGATATGCGCGAACCCGCGGGCGGCGCCGCCGCCCAACACGAGGCCGATCGAGAGCCGATCTTCCGGATGCGGTCCGGGACCGGCGAGTTCGCCGGCCGACTGTGGTCGCAGCATGTTCAAGTTGGGGGGCGGCCTTTCATGGAACGCTTCTTATACCTGCCTAGAACGCTTCTTATACCGAAATGATAACGCAATTCGGGCGCCTCCCGGAATCATTTCCCCGCGAGCGTTAATTGGGCGCCGGAGGCCCCAACCCGAGCCCGATCCGCCCGCTCCCAGGGCGGAGGGTAGGGGGGGGTGGATCAGCTCTGGCCGCCGCCGGTCGGGCGGCGCATGGAGAAGCGCAACTCCGGCGTCGTGCCGTAGTAGTCATGATAGCCGGCGCGCATGATCGGCCGCATCGACCCGGTGTCGAGCAGGCCGTCGCGAATGAATCGGTCGTCGATATAGACCCCGATCACCTGGCCGAACACCACATGGCGGTCGGTGGAACGGCCCTCATAGTCGGTGAGGGACACGGTCTGCACCCATTTGCATTCGAGCGCGCACGGTGATGCCGCGACCCGTGGCGGCTTGACGAGGCGCGACGGCGCCGGCTTAAGCCCGCACTTCTCCATTTCATTGACGCCGCGCGGGAATGGCGCCGAGGTCTGGTTGACCTGCTCCCGCAGTTCGTAAGTTGCGAAATTGCACACGAACTCCCTGGTCTCCTCGATGAAGGCCAGCGAATCCTTGCGCTGCTCGCTGGAGAACATCACCATCGGGGGAGCGCTTGATACGCCGTTGAACCACGAATAGGGCGCAAGGTTGATCTCGCCGGCAGCGCTGATCGAGGTGATCCAGCCGATCGGTCGCGGCGCCACGATGGCCTTGAACGGGTCGTGGGGCAGGCCGTGATCGTTCTTCTTGCGGGCGTCGTAGAACATCTGCGCTCTGTTTCTACCTCTACCCCTCTCTAGGAGCGCGGGCGGGACGCCCGCGCTCCCAGGGGGAGCAGGGAGGAGGGAGGCAAAGGCTACCCGAAGCGCGTGACGATGTCAGCGAGCGCCGGCCGCGGCCGGTCCTCTGGCGCGTGGGTCGGTCGCCCGATGTGGACAAATCCGGCGATTTTCTCGTGCGGCTTGAGCCCGAGCGCGTCGAGCACGCCGCGGTCATAGGCGTACCATTCGGTGATCCAGGTGGCGCCGAAGCCAAGCGCATGCGCCGCGATCACGAGGCTCATGGCGGCGGCGCCGGCGGAGAGCACCTGCTCCCATTCGGGGATTTTCACGTGCGGCGCGGCCCGGCTCACCACCGCGATCACCAGCGGCGCGCGGGCAAGGCGCCTACGCTCGAACTCGATCTGGTCCGGCGTTGCATCCGGATATTTGGCAACAAAGGCCGCCGCGATCGCCGCGCAAGCAACGCAAATCCGGGGAGCCGTAATCGCAAACCCGCGCACAAGGCCGTCGTGATCGTGATACAATAGTTCTTCAAGCTGACGCCGACACTGGCCATTCGGGCTACGGCGGCTTGCAGCATTTCGAGCTGCTTTACCCGCAACTCGGCAAGCTTTTCCGGAGAGATATTCACCTTTAATCCCGGCTATCGCTGCCCACTCAGCCTTTATAATGGTGATAATATCGCTGCGTTTTGGCAGGTTTTCTCACGACATTCACAGTCGCCCCTGTGGACTGGTACAGCCCCGTGCTTGATGAAGTGGCGACTGCGTCGCTCTCCGTGAACTGTACGTTCGCGGGGGCCGGCACTGTGTATCCCTCTTTCAGTTCCAGCTTATGCTTCAGGTCAAATTCTTTTTCCAGCACGCGGTGAAGATGGCGTAGACAATCCCATGCTAATTTGCCGTCTTGCTGCGTGCGCCCGAACATTCCGTTGATGAGGACGTCCAGTTCGACGCAACGGGGCTGAATTCGGTCGCGTTCTTCTTTGGTGAGCAAAGTGCTTCCCATTTGTCCGACCATTGCCGACGGTCGCAGCGTATCTGTGAGGTCCTTGCGCATATTGCCGTACAAGCGGAAGAGTTCGACTGTGCTCTTATGCAAATCGTCGAGTGCCGCCATGTGGTTGAAGAGCTCATTATCGAGCGACAACACAAGTGCCATCTCTTCCGGCGAGAACTTTATCGGGTCGGGTAAAAGGGCGACAGGAAGTACGTGCGACCATAATACGGTGCTGCCTTCACGCTTTGCCTTCTCGACTCCATCCCGCACGGGCTGACCTAGCTGCGCCAGATCCGACGACAGCCTGATCATCTTGAAGAACAGTGCATAGCCAAGCGCCTTTCGGACGTCACGCCTGTCAGCATCCCGAAGCGCTTTGGCCGCTGCGAGCGACTTTCGTTGAAGAAAGAAATTGATAAGCCCGCTACCGATGGAACCAATTACGGCGCCACCAAACGCGCTAAGGACCGCCCACAAAGTAATTTCTGAACCGATTTGGACAGGCATCAAAACCCCCAATCCCGCTTGCTTTCGCTCGCCCGGATCGAAGCGGGGGCTACCGATCCAACGGCCCGCCCCCCAAAGTCAAACACTTAGTTCCTTAGCTCGGGTGGAATGCTCAGCCATATGTTGGCGATGGCGGTCTGGGCCGACGCAATGGCTCGCGATGCATCAGCACTGATAGACCTTATTTCGCTAGCATGCCAAGGGTCTTGACCATGAGCGCCGCCCGGGCAGGCATTTGTGACCAAAGTTCCAATGCTGCTCACGTTTTGCGGCAGCTTATCGTCAGAAAGTACGGCTTGCAACGCGCGGGCTAGCCTTCTGATGTCTGCCCTCGTGGTTGCATTGGCGGATAGTGCCGCGTTTTTATCCGCGGTCATCGATGCTAGGGCTTCGCTCTTGGTTTGGAGACTTGCGCTGGTTTTGCTCAGGGTATCGTTCGTGGCCCTTAGATTGGCCCGTGCTTCATCCAGCTGTCCGCTCAGGGTTGAGGCCTGCTGCTCGGCAGTTGCTTTCTGAGTGAGCGCCGTTGAAAGGTCAGTGTTGGCTTGATCGAGGCTTGTCTTTGTAATCTTGAACTCGTCCTGGGATTTCTGCCAAGACGTTTGTGTTGTCTGCGATTCAGCGCGTAAGAGAGAGAGCTGCTGCTCGGCAGTTGTCTTCTGAGTGAGCGCCGTTGAAAGATCAGCGGTGGCTTGATCGAGGCGCGCCTTTGTGCTCGCCAGTTCGTGCTGCACGTTCTGCAGATTGATTTGCAATTCCTCGGAACGAAGCACCTCGCAGCCCTTGGGAGCATAAATAGAGAAGGCAACCAGCGCCGCTATGAGGACGGCTGCGCCGCCTGTGAGGCCGAAGGCGAGGCTAAACCCAGTGCCGTCCGCTTTTCCTTGTGCTCCGGCACCGCCACCAATGAAACCACCGGCCAGCGCGGCCCCAAGAGCAAATCCTCCGGCCAGCAGCTGGAATTGAAAGCTGCTGCAAAGCTGCGGGATTATCGATGCGAGATAGGCAAACGCGAAAAGGCCTACCATTGTTACCAGACCAAAAAGTGCGCCGATGATTATGTGCCAAGTCGCCGCGTTAGGAGCGATGGGGCCCGGCGTCGGAATTCCGCTGCTGTTAGGTTGATTTCCACCCGTGTCGAGAACCGACATTCTATCCTCCTCTAGCAAGAACAATTATCTCTTTGCAGCTGCCGATCCAGCCAGCCACTGGAGCTAGGAACTACTGTCTGAAGGCGCGAAGCTATGGTGCAACCGCTACACACTGTTCAAGAAATGAATGCGCGAGTATGGCAGCGCCCCATGCGCCGGTGCCCCTTGGCGCATACAGTTACAGCCGATTAAATGCTGGTCAGACCCCCGCCCTTTGCTTGGCGATCAAACTTTCGATTGAAAAAAGTGGGAGCCATTTACCTTGCTTCAAGGGCCGCGACAGAATATCGCGTCCTAGGAGCGCGGGCGTCCCGCCCGCTCTTTCGTGTGCGGGCGGACGCCCGCGCTCCCAGGGGGAGCAGGGAAGGCGAGGCAAAGGCTACCCGAAGCGCGTGACGATGTCAGCAAGCGCCGGCCGCGGCCGATCCTCGGGCGCATGTGCCGGGCGCCCGATGTGGACAAATCCTGCGATTTTCTCGTGCGGCTTGAGCCCGAGCGCGTCGAGCACGCTGCGGTCATAGGCGTACCATTCGGTGATCCAGGTTGCGGCGAAGCCAAGCGCATGCGCCGCGATCACGAGGCTCATGGCGGCAGCACCGGCGGAGAGCACCTGCTCCCATTCGGGGATTTTCACATGCGGCGCGGCCCGGCTTACCACCCCGACCACCAGCGGCGCACGGGCAAGGCGCCGGCGCTCGAACGCGATCTGGTCCTCTGTTGCATCCGGATATTTGGCAACAAAGGCCGCCGCGATCGCCGCACCGGCCTTGAGCTGCGATTCGCCCTCGAACACGATGAAGCGCCAGGGTGCGAGCTTGCCGTGATCCGGCACCCGCGACGCGATCGTCAGCAGAGTATCGAGATCGGAAAGCGACGGGCCAGGACCGACAAGCTCGACCGGCTTGAGCGAGCGGCGGGTCTGAAGCAACGTGATGGAAGGCGAGAGGGCTTGCATGAGGGTCGCATCAATCAGCTGTAGCTTCAGCTAGCTAGCACACCGTGCCGGAGGTGACAAAGGTCCGGTTTCCGACCCATGCTGTCTTGCCTGCCTGTTGTGCTGCGATGTCATGCCCCCCAATTGCCCCACGCACTGGCGTCGTCGCCGGGCTTGTCCCGGCGATCCCCGAGTTTTTAGGCACCGAGCCCAACAATCGGGTCGTGGCCGGGACAAGCCCGGCCACGACCCGATGACCCAAGTGCTTCAGCCTGATCGAAATCAGCTCTCATTGGCTTGAATTTGACGTGATTCCGGTGGAGAGTCTCAAGACGAAGCTGGTTCGCTGAACTCGTGGGGCTGATGGTTTGGGCGACATCAGGATTGTGATATACGCCGGGCTGACGGCGATGTGGTCCGCCGCCGCGTCTGCCCAGCAGATGCTGCCGCCGTCCGGCAGCGGGATCGGGCCACCGCCGGTCTTCGGCGTCACACGTGCGTTGCCGCAGGCCCAATCAATCGCACCGGCCTATGCGCCCCAGGCCTCTCCGGCGATGCCGATACCGCCGCTCATCTCGGCGCCCGCCGCGATGCCGATCCCGGCGCTTGGCGTAACCGGGTCGCAGCAAATATCGCTCGCTCTGGTCGCCCGTTTCGGGCGCGACGCTGCGAGCCAGATCACCAATGGACTGGTGTGGCGCGTATTCCCTGCCAAGCCCGACGTCACCGGCACGTTCCGGGCGATCAAGGAGGACAAGGCGGCCAGTCCGGTGATGGCATTGCCGCCCGGCGACTATGTGGTGCATGTCAGTTTCGGGTTGGCGAGCGCCGCCAAGGCGCTGCGCCTCAAGGAGGGGACACGCGAGGTGTTGGAGGTTCCGGCCGGCGGCGTCAAGCTTGAGGGCCGCGTCGGCGACGTGAGGATTCCCGCAAGCGAGATCACCTTCGATATCTTCAAGGGCAGCCAGTTCGAGCCTGGATTCAAGGCGCCGCTGGCGCAGGGCGTGTTGACGGGCGACGTAGTGGTGGTGCCGGAAGGCAACTATCACATCGTCTCGAATTACGGCGACACCAATGCGGTGGTGCGGTCCGACATCAGGGTGCAGACCGGCAAGCTCACGGATGTAACGGTTAGCCATCGTGCCGCGCTTATCACCCTCAAGCTGGTCGGCGAACGCGGCGGCGAGGCAATTGCCAACACCAACTGGTCGATCATCACCCCTGGCGGCGACGTCATCAAGGAATCGACCGGCGTGTTCCCCCGCGTCGTGCTTGCCGAGGGCGACTATCGCGCCATCGCTCGCAATGAGGGACGCACCTATGAGCGCGAGTTCAAGGTGATCGCCGGCGTCGACGGCGAGGTCGAGGTGGTGACGCGGTAGTGAGTGCGTGGAAGGACGTAAGGTGGGGTTCGTACCCATCAAGAGCCAAACGGATTATCGGCGTATCCTCAAGGAAATCGAAGGATTGATGCGGGCCGAGCGCAAGACGCCCGAGGGAGATCGTCTGGACGTGCTCGTTACGCTCGTGGAGGCTTGGGAGCGCAAGCGCTTTCCCCTCGATCGCTGAGACATGTGCAGATGGTCCGGCCTATCGTCGTAAATGCAATCTGGGATGCCGAAAGCAAGGTCTGGATGGCGGAAAGCGAGGATGTACCAGGGCTTGCGACGGGAGCCGACACGTTGGAAGAGCTTGTCGAAAGGCTCAAGGTCGCCATACCTGAATTGCTGTCCGAGAACGGCATTTCTTTCGAGGCTGATAAATTGCTCTTCAAAATCGAGGCGGAACGCTGCGAATACGCGATTGCAAGCCCGGGGTGCTGACGCGGTAACGGCGGCCGCGTCAGCGCGCGGAACGCAGCGGCCTTTGTAGTCAGCCCAGCGAGGCTTCTAGAATTTATACTCCGCCCGCACGAGCCGAGTGGATGTCGCTATTGCTCCACGTAAAGCCCGCCGGATGGGTGGGAAAATGCCCTTTGATATCGGGAGTTACCGCCGCGGTCCCAGTGTCCAAGTGATAGAATAGATAGTCGGCCCTTCGCGTCTGGTAAGGCTTCGCTAATGATTGCAGATTATTTGTCCTGCAATTATAAGGCGTGCCGGGAGGAGCAACGCATGGGCCGCGTCTATCGTGCCGAAAAAGACCCAGCTTACTTGCGCCGGCAGTTACCAGCCATTCGCGCGCTTGCCGACGGTGAGAAGGAAGCTCTTGGATTTCTGCCAGAACCTGCCTACAGCGAGGCCATAGAACGGCGTCGGCTTATAGCAATGTGCAGCTCCGCCGCCGGCGACACAGAAGTGGCCGGCTTCGTTCTGTTCAGCGGCGTTTTTCCGAATGCGCGGATTCAGCAAGTTGTCGTGGCCAGACAGCACAGACGCGCGGGCGTCGGTTCGGCCCTAATCAACGAACTCGTTTCTCACCTTGAGGCTCGGGCTTACTTAACCTTGAGCGCGGCAGTTGCGTCCGATCTCTCTGCTGCCCAAGCGTTTTACGAACTCAATGGCTTCGTGGCGCGCCGGACACTTCCTGGCGGACACGTTCGCAATCGTTCGATCATTCTTCGGACTCGAGATCTGGAGACCGAGAATCTGTTTTCCGTGTTAGAACCGCCATGTGGAGCATCACAAAGTGCCGTCGATCTTGGTCTGCGTAAACGCAGCGCCGGCCAGGCACCTCTCTATGTCATCGATCTCAATGTCTTGTTCGATGTCACCAAGGGCAAAGGTAGGCAGCGCTCGCCCCTCGCCGAACAACTCATTGCAGCGGCACTCGCCCATCAGATAAGGCTTGCTGTTGCGCCGGAATTCGTTGTCGAATTGGAGAGAACCACGAAGGACGAGGAGATTGATCCAGTTCTTCGGCTGGCACGCCAATTGCCTCGCCTACTTTCTAACGATCGCGCAGAGACGGAGCGTTTGTCGACGCTTGTGCATACCATCGTGTTCGTTACGCCTAGTTCGTTGGCGGCTGGCAGCCCGCAAGCGCTGAGCGACGCACGCCATCTAGCGCAGGCAGCGCTTGCGCGGGCGTCTGCTTACGTAACAAGCGATGGACAACTTCTCGCGGCTCGCGAGCAACTGCTCCAACAAATTGGAATTGATGTTGCGAGCCTCGATGAATTTGAGACACTGTTGCGTGGCGATTCCGTTTCCGCTGATCGCTCGCATCTCAAAGGAACAGATTGTGTGATCACATCTGCTCCAGTTGAAGAAGTGCGATACTACCTGAAACGACATGGCGTCATAGGGTCGCTTTTGTCAGAATTTGCGCCCAATCCAGAAAACCTAGGCCGTTGGAAAGGCCGGTCCGTATCCGAAGCGGGCGAGGTTGTGGCGATTGGAGCGTGTGTCGCTCCAGCAAACATCGATGCCCCGTCTCGCATTCTGGTGCACGTGCGGCCGGATCACGTGGCCTGCGAGACCCTAGCCGACCACCTTCTTACCAGCCAATGTCAGGAGGCATGTAGTTCGGGTCCAATTACTATCGAATTACCGCATGTGCCGGGCCAATCTGCAGTTCGCCGCGCCGCGACGCTGCTGGGATTTGTGCCGCTCCCAAGGGCAGACACATCTATAAAAGTAGCCCTCGGCCGCCCGGTAACCAACGAAAGCTGGACAGCCATCGCGAGGCAAACGCGGCGAAAGACAGGGCTTCGCCTGCCGGAACAGCCGCCCGATGCCACAGCGGTTCAATCTGGGTTGGTGGTGCAAGGTCCGGACGGTAAGACGGTTACCGTCCGACTTCCTGCGCTTGAAGATGCTCTTGGCCCAACGATTTTGTTATGGCCGGACCGCGACGGCGTCATCGTGCCAATCGCTCGCAATTACGCCGATGATCTTCTCGGTACGGGTAATCAGTTTCCTCTTTTCGGCAGCCCGGAAGCAGCGTTCATTGCGCGCCGCACCTATTTCAACAGTCCTCGAACCGCGACGCTGATGCGACCCGGAGCGCCGATCTTATTCTACGAATCGAGGCGCTCGGGAGGACGCGGTGCAATTGTAGCGGCAGCACGCATTGCAGATGCGACCGTCGTCGCCAAACTGCATGTGCCTGACGATCTCCTGCGCCGCGCCGTGGTCGAAGATTTAGGTCCACTCTCGGCTACAAGCGATCTTCTTGCGACGAGCTTCGACAACCTTCTCCGCTTCCCGACACCAGTATCTCTTGAAAAGCTTCGTCGCCTCGGCGTTGACGTATCGCAGAATCTCCAAACCACAATGGCGCTGCCGTACGCTCGGCTGGCAGAAATTCTTGAATTGGGGTGGTCAGGTGCCTGAGACAACAGACGCAATTATCTCAATCCATCCAAACTACGCGGATGCAATTCTTTCCGGTACGAAAACGATTGAACTCAGGCGGCGCATACCAGAACTACCACCGGGCACTCGGCTATGGATATATGCAACCCGTCCGACCGGAGCCGTGGTCGGCATGGCAACAATTCAGGAAGTAGCCAAGGCCCATCCGACGACCATTTGGAAAAAGCACCGCAATGGTGCTGGCGTGGACCATGCTTCCTTCAAGGCGTATTTTAATGGAGCGGAGGAAGCCGTCGCGATCTTGCTGACAGCAGTGGGGCAGGTTGAACCAATTACTATCGACCAATTGCGTGAAATTCGCGATGCTTTTCATCCGCCGCAAGTGCTAATGCGCCTAACAGCATCGGAAACGAAGGCGCTACGCAAACTTGCGGCAAGATAAGCAATCATTGGTCGATATCTGCAAGAGCGGCGAACGACGCGCATCCGTGTTGTCTCTCCGAACATCTTGAACGATATCCTTGCGGGCGACGATTCGGATGGTGCATGGCCTATTACCTTAGTTCAATTGTTGCTGGTCTGTAGGTGCGCAACCGCCCACTCTGAGAACTCTTTCATTTGCGAGGATTGCTCGCCATACACCGCCACGAATTTTGAAACTGCCCGAGCGATTGTAGCTATAACTTCAAGTTCTGGAATCGTTGCTCGTTCATACTTCCCACCATGTTTGGTCCAATTGGTAAAATCGTTGATACCCGTCGCTCCTTCGGCCTCCTCCGGAAGAGAGGCAATCAGCGTCTGTAGTTTCGGAAATAAGTGCGGCTTATCCGCTTTGGGAAGTACTCCCTCTGCGGCACTGGCAAGAGTAATGGCGGACTCAAATTCCGACTTGTGCAGATGATCGATAGCTGCGTGTATCTGACGTAGCGAAGCTAGCCGCACCGTGCTCTCGATTTCTTGTGGATTGTCTACGGTACGCCTCCTCACATCCGGCGCCACCGCCTCCTCCACCAACCCCGCCAGCGCCTCGTCGAGCCCCAGCACCTTCTGCTCCTGGCTCCCCAGCCGCCGGATCGACACCGCGCGGCTCTCGGCCTCCTTCTTGCCGACCACCAGCAGCACCGGGACCTTGGCGAGGGAATGCTCACGCACCTTGTAATTGATCTTCTCGTTGCGCAGGTCGAGCTCGACCCGCAATCCGGCGCGGCGCGCGGCGGCGGCGACCTCGCCGGCGTAGCTGTCGGCGTCCGAGACGATAGTGCAGATCACCGCCTGGACGGGCGCGAGCCACAGCGGGAAGTGGCCGGAATAGTGCTCGATGAGAATGCCGGTGAAGCGCTCCAGCGAGCCGCAGATCGCGCGATGCACCATCACGGGCTGCTTCTTCTCGCCGTCCGCGTCGATATAGAACGCGCCGAACCGCTCCGGCAGGTTGAAGTCCACCTGCGTGGTGCCACATTGCCAGTCGCGGCCGATCGCGTCGCGCAGCACGTATTCGAATTTCGGCCCATAAAATGTGCCTTCGCCGGGGTTGATGCCGGTTTTGATGCGATTGCCGGAGCGCGCCGTGATCTTGTCAAGAACCGAGCGCAGCACGCCTTCGGCATGATCCCACATCGCGTCGGTGCCGACGCGTTTTTCCGGGCGGGTCGCGAGCTTGATGAGAATGTCGTCATCGAAGCCGAAGTCCGCATAGACCGAGAGGATCAGATCGTTGATCTTCAGGCACTCCTCGGCGAGTTGGTCTTCGGTGCAGAAAATGTGCGCGTCGTCCTGGGTGAAACCGCGCACGCGCAACAGGCCATGCAGCGCCCCGGACGGCTCATAGCGGTGCACCAGGCCGAATTCGGCGAGGCGGATCGGCAGGTCGCGATAGCTTTTCAGGCCATGCTTGAAGATCTGCACGTGGCCGGGGCAGTTCATCGGCTTGATGGCGAACCAGCGCTTGTCCTCTGCCTCGTCGCCCGCCGACTGCGCCGCGAACATGTTCTCGCGGTACCAGCCCCAGTGGCCCGAAGTCTCCCACAGCGACTTGTCGAGCATCTGCGGTGCGTTCACTTCGTCGTAGTCGCCGGCGAGGCGTCGGCGCATGTAGGC
>WNFS01000764.1_pt1 | contig 36090 bp, 25 predicted proteins | sample 5400141 | NCBI WGS metagenome assembly WNFS01 (sample SAMN13153358, study PRJNA577476) | soil metagenome | isolation source: 60 cm saprolite under Madrone tree | place: USA:California | collected 2016-06-14
ATTCAGATGCTGACAAGGAATTTTGAGCGCGTCTCAGTTTTGCGAATCGGTGCGATCGCTCGCGCTCACACCGCGGTGCTCTCGGTCGCGACACATGCCCGGGCGGATGTTCTCAAGAGGTCAAGGCGGAGCCGACTCGCGCATTCCTGACTCTTCCGTTCGGAGACTCTCGTCCACGGCCGCCAGGAGGCTTCGCACATCCAGGGGCTTCGTCAGATACGCCCGCACGCCCGCGTCCAGGAGCAGCCGCATCCTCGACGGGAGCGCGTCGGCGCTGAGCACGATCACGGGGATGTTCCGCGTGCGCGGATCGTCACGGAGTAGACGGAACACCTCGTCGCCGGAGATGTCCGGAAGGTGACGGTCGAGCAGGATCAGGTCCGGTCGATGGTCTCGAGCGAGATCGACTCCCACCCGGCCCTGCATCGCCGACAGCACGGTCGTGCCGGGGCGGCGCGCCAGGATGCCCTCGACGAGCGCGAGGTTCGATAGATTGTCCTCGATATAGAGAATCTTTCGTGGCGCCCTCTGCTGGTCCTCCGCGTGCGGCTCGACGACCACCGGGGGAACGACCAGACCTTCGCGGGGTCCCGCCACGACCGACAGCTCCACGGAGAACGTGCTGCCCGCCCCCGGCTGGCTCTGCACGCGTATCGTGCCGCCCATCGCTTCCACGAGGGACTTCGAGAGCGCGAGCCCGAGCCCCGTCCCCTCGACGGCACTGGCTTCGGCGCCCAGGCGGTCGAAGGGAGTAAACAGCCGCGCGAGCTTGTCGGCCGCGATCCCTTCGCCCGTGTCGGTCACTCGAACACGCAGGCGGTTGGGGGCCACCGCTTCGGACGAGACGGTCACGATACCGCTCGGGCGGTTGTACTTGATGCCGTTCGAGAGGAGATTCAGGAGTACCTGCTGCAGGCGCTGTCGATCGGCCAGGACGTGCAGCTGCTCGTCGACCGCGTCGGACCGGACCGACACGCGGGACTCGGCCGCGGATGGCCGGACCAGCTCGATCGCCTGCCGGACCGTTTCATGGAGGGGAACCGGCTCCAGCGATAGCTGAAGCCGTCCAGCTTCGATCCGGCTGATGTCGAGCACCTCGTTGATGAGGCCCAGCAGGTGGCGGCCGCCGCGGAGAATCTGCTCGACGCTCTCTCGCTGCTCGGCCGACGCCGCGTCCATCTCCAGCAGCTGCGCGAAGCCCAGAATCGCGTTCAGGGGCGTCCGGAGCTCGTGGCTCATCCGCGACAGGAACTCGCTCTTCGCCTGGTTGGCGCGGCCGGCCTCGGCGGTGGCGGCGCTCAGCTCTCGAGTGCGCTCCTGCACCCGGACCTCGAGCTCCGCCGCCTGCCGCTTGACGCGCTCGTGGAGGCGAGCCTGCGCGATGGCGATCGCGAGCTGCGTCGCCACTTCCTGCGCGATGCTCACCTGCTCCGGCGGGAACTGCTGGCCCCGGTCTCCGCCGAAGCTGACGGAACCGATGAGCTCGCCGCCGACGATCATCGGGACGACCATGTACTCATGGACGCCCGAGGCGAGCAGAGCCTCCGCCTCGGCGCTCGGAGGGAGCGCGTCGACATCGATCACTTGCGGCTCGCCCCTGCGCAAGGCCTCCAGGTCTCCGGCCAATCGCAGCGGATAGCGGACGCCCGGCCCGGTATAGATGCGCCGACGTCCGACCGCCGCCAGCCACTCGACCTCACCGGCCTCCAGATCGAACAGGTTCACGATCGCGCGCGGGATACCGAGCAAGTCTCGTAGCGGCCGCAACGCGGCCTCCGCGATCGCGACCGGGGCCTGTTCCGCGATCAGCCCCCTGTCGATCTCGTGCAGGATCTTCAGGCGCTCGGCCTGTTTGGCGAGCGCCTGCTGTGTCTGGGCGTTGTTGATGGCGACCGCGGCCTGGTCGGCGAAGCTCTGGAGCAGAGCCACCTCAGCCTCTGTGAACGCTCGGGGCGTTGGGCTTCCCACCGAGAGCACGCCGATGACCTTCCCCGCCACCCGCAGCGGCACCGCGAGGCCCGCGATGGTCCCGACCGCGGCGTTCCGCTCGCGGATCTCCGGGTTCAGCTCGAACCGGGCGTCGCTGCGGATGTCCGGGGTCCACATCGGACGTCCCTCGACGGCGGCCCGCCCGATGAGACCCACGCCGGCCGGCACGACGTCGTGGTTTTCCGCGTACTCCTTGGCCCGACCACCGAGCGCGATCGCGTTGAGCGCACCATCCGGCTGGAGGAGGCGGAGGGCCGAGCCGCGCACGCCAAGCAGGCCGAGAACGCTGTCGGCGATCCGCTCGCCCACGGTTGTCAGGTCGAGGGTCTCGTTGACGAGACGGGCGACGCGGGCCAGCTCCTCGTACTCACGCTGCCGCCGGACGACCTCAGCGTGCAGCTCGGCTCCGCTCGCCGCGAGCGCGCGGGCGGCCTCGAGCCGGCGCTTGAGATCCACGACCGCTTCCCGCAGCCGCGCGATCTCGGCCTCGGGCGTGGGAGCGGAAGCCGGCTCCATGGCGCTTGGTTAGACGACCCGTCTGCGAGGTGTCGGGAAGCCCCGAAGAGCCTTGACATCAGCGAACGTCTTTATCTCGACGCAGGATGCCATCTCTTGTCCTCAGCGAGCACACTCACGCGCGAGCGATGTCTATGGTGCCACGGCGGCGACGCCGTGGCGCGGCGAAATCGGTCTCCGCGAGATTGTTCTCGTTCCTCTCTGCGTGGCAGCGGGGCTTTCGGGCCCGACCGGCCGGAACCCGGCCAAGCCGACGCTGGTCCCGACCGGCCGCGTGGGTGATCGAGCATTCGGGCTGAATGGCCCGGTCGCGGCGGTCGGTCTGCTATGCTGGGCCCGCCCAGCTCGATGTGGCTTCTAGGCATCTCGCCCTCGCACGAGGCTTCGGCGGCGCTGCTGCACGACGGCGTCGTCGTGGCGGCTTTGGCCGAGGAGCGCCTGACGCGGATCAAATGCGACGGCGGCCGGCTGCCGCGTCTGGCGATCGAGTGCGTCCTGCAGATCACCGGCGTCTCCCGCCGCGACATCGACTGCATCGCCGTCGTCGCGGACCGGTTCCCCGAAGACTGCATCCGGCATCCGCACGGCAGACGCGAGCTCGCACGGCGGCTCCGGTCCTGGCGTGACCGTCTGCGTGGCCTCCCGGTGCGCGACGTCGCCATGGGGCACGTGCAACGCGCGCTGCAACGGATGGGTCGCGAGCCGAACGTGGAACCCTACGTGCGGACCGCGCGGTTCCTGGCCCGGGAGCGCTTTCGTCCGGACGCCCGGCTGCGGTTTTTCGATCACCACGCCAGTCACGCGATGGCGGGCGCCTACTGCTCCGGCTGCGACGAGGCGGCGGTCGTCACCGTCGACGGCGTCGGCCACCTCGGTGTCCACCACACCTCCGGGGTGTTCCGCGACCAGGCCCTGACGCGGCTGGCGGCGTCGGACACACCCGGCACCTCGGCGGGGTGGTTCTACGAGGGCGTCACCGGACTGCTCGGCTTCCGCCCGCTGCGCCACGAGGGCAAGGTGCTCGGTCTCGCCGCCTGGGGTGATCCCAAGCCCCTGCAGGAGGCCTTTCGCCGGGCGCTGCGCTGCGCGTCGTCCGGCCGCACACTGACGTCCGACTTCGCCGGGAGACCGGACGCCGACGCCGAGCGCATCGCCTACCTCGAGGAGGTGATCCGCGGCCACACCCGCGAGAACGTCGCGGCGGCAGCGCAGCGCACCCTCGAGGAGGCGGTGATCCCGCTCGTGCAGACGGCGCTGAACGAGACGGGGGCCCGGCACGTCACGCTCAACGGCGGCGTCTTCGCGAACGTGCGGCTCAATCAGCACATTGCGGCCCTGCCGGGTGTCGAGCGCGTCTTCGTCTTCCCCGGCATGAGCGACACGGGCAACAGCGTGGGCGCCGCGCTGCTGGCGCTGGCCGACCTCGATCCCGGGGCCTTCGCCCGCGGGCGCCGGCCCCTCGACGACGAGATCCGCCAGGCGCTCGACACCGTCGGCGCGCGCCACGAGCGCGTGTCGCCCCCGGAGATCGTCGAGCGGACGGCCCGCGCGATTCACGAGGGTCTGGTGGTCGGCTGGTTCCAGGGGGGCATGGAGTTCGGGCCGCGCGCGCTCGGCAACCGGAGCATCGTGGCGAGCCCGGTCGACGGCACGATCAACAAGCGGCTGAACGATCGCCTGAGCCGCACGGAGTTCATGCCGTTCGCCCCCAGCGTGCTCGCCGAGCACGCGCACACGATCTTCGCGGACGTGCGGCCGGCCGCGCACACGGCGGAGTTCATGACGATGACGCTCGAGGTGACGCCTCCGTGGCGAACGCGCATCCCGGCGGTCGTCCACGTGGACGGCACCGCGCGGCCGCACCTCGTCGTCCGCGAGAAGAATCCGCTCTATCACCGCCTCGTCGAGCGTTACCACGAGCTGAGCGGGATCCCCCTCGTGCTGAACACAAGCTTCAACGTCCACGAGGAGCCGATCGTGTGCCAGCCGTCCGAGGCCGCTCGCGCCCTGGTCGAGGGCCGCGTCGATCGTCTCGCCATAGGCCCGTTCTGGGTCGCGGGGCAACCGGCGAGAACGCCAGTCTCAGGCTCGAAGAGCAGATGACTCGTGCCGTCCGCCCAGACCCGCTGGAGCGAGCTGACGCCCGGCGGTTACCCGCGTTCGGTGATTCGCGTCGAGTCTGAATGCGCGGTCGCGACCGCGGGCAGCGGCGACTTGCCGAGCACCAGGTCGGCCGCTTTCTCCGCGATCATCAGCACGCAGGCGTTGATGTTGCCCGAGACCAGATCGGGCATGGCCGAGGCGTCGGCGACGCGGAGTCCCTCGACGCCTCGCACGCGGAGCGCCGGATCCAGCACCGCGTCCTCTCCGATTCCCATCGCGCACGTGGCGCACGGGTGGTGGGCCGTGATCGCGGTGCGGCGCACGAACGCATCGATCTCGGCGTCGGTACGGCAATCGGGCCCGGGCGCCGTCTCCCGGCCCCTGAAGGGGGCGATCCCGTTCCGGCTCGCAATGTCGCGTCCAAGCTTCACGCCCTCGCGAATCGTGCGGACGTCATTCTCGGTGGCGAGGAAGTTCTGCACGATGCGCACGGGAGCGCTCGGATCCGCCGAGCGCAGCCGCACGACGCCCCGGCTTTCGGGATGGAGCATCACCGGTCGAAGCCCGAAGCTGTCCTCGTAGGCCGGCGTAATGCCTGGGAACCACGGATGCGCCCGCGACGGCGCACCGCGGAATAGAAACTGAATGTCGGGCACCGCGACCTCGCGTCGCGTCTTGAGGAAGGCGTGCAGGCGGCTCGGCAACACGGTCCCCGGCCCCGTGCCGAACAGGTAGGCGCGTACCATGTTGACAGCGGTGCGATCGAGACGCATCTCGGCATGGAAGGGGCCGCGACCGCGACGGGCATGGTGCACGTCGACGGAGAGATGGTCCTGTAAACTCTTGCCGACACCCGGCAGATTCACCGTTGGCGCGATGCCGACATCGCGGAGATGGTCCGCCTCACCGATGCCCGACAGCATGAGCAGCTGCGGCGTGTTGAACACGCCGCCGGCGAGCAGCACCTCGCGTGTGCTCGCCGCCTGATGGAGGCGGCCGTTTCTGGCGTACTCGACGCCCGTCGCTCGGGTTCCCTCGAGGATCACCCGGGTCGCGAGCGCGTTCGTCTCGACCGTGAGGTTGGGCCGGCGCATGGCCGGCCGCAGAAAGGCCACGGCGGCGCTGCAGCGCCGGCCGTTCCGGATGGTCCATTGGCTACGACCGAAGCCCTCCTGCTCCTTGCCGTTGTAGTCCTCGGTGAACGGCCAGTCGGCCTCTTGCGCCGCATCGAGCCAGGCGTCGAACAGGGGATCTCGATTGCGGGAATCGATGACGCTCAGCGGCCCGCGGCCGCCACGCCAGGTGTTCTCGCCCTTCTCCCAGCTTTCGCAATGCTTGAAGTAAGGGAGGACTTCGGCATACGACCAGCCACGGCAGCCGTTCTGCGCCCACCGGTCGTAGTCGCCGCGGTGACCGCGCACGTAGGCCATCACGTTGATCGAGGAGCTCCCGCCGAGCACCTTCCCGCGCATCGCCTCGATCCGGCGATTGTCCAGCCGGGGCTCGGGTTCCGTGTCGTAGCCCCAATCGAACATCCGATGCTCCCAGATCTTGCCGAGCCCGATCGGGATGTGGATCAAGGGATTCGTATCGCGCCCGCCGGCCTCCAGAAGCAGCACGCGGATCATGGGATCGGCGGTGAGTCGATACGCGAGCACGCAGCCCGCCGAGCCCGCGCCAACGATCACGTACTCGTAGGTCACCGCGTGAGCCTCGCGGCGGGACCCGCTCCCCGCAGCCTGGGCTCCAGCACGTCCCGCAGGGCATCGCCCAGCAGATTGAAGCCCAGCACGACGATGAAGATGGCGAGACCGGGGAAGATCCCCGCCCACGGTGCCTTTGTTACATGTCCCTGGGCAGCGGCCGTGAGCATGCCACCCCAGCTCGGGACATCCGGCGGAACGCCGACCCCGAGGAAGCTCAGCGACGCCTCGAGGATGATGGCAAACCCCAGATAATAGGTGGCCAGGATCAGATAGATGGCCAGACAGTTGGGCATGATGTGTCGCACGATGATGCGCGCCGAACCAGCGCCGATGGCCCTGGCGGCCACGACATACTCCATTTCCTTCACTGACAACACCTGAGACCGGACCGTGCGGACCACCGGAGCCAGCATTCCGATGACGATCGCGATGATGACGTTGTTCAGGGAGGAACCGAGAACGGCCATGATCGCCAGGACGATGATCAGGCCCGGAACGGCCATCATCGCGTCCACAATTCGCTGCACGAGGAGGTCCACCAGACGCCCGGCGTACGCGGACACCATGCCGACGACGAACCATCCGGTCACTCCGATCAAGACCGCGCCGAGCCCGACGTACAGCGAGATCCGGGCGCCATAGATGATCCGGCTCACGATGTCTCGCCCCACATGGTCGGTCCCCATGGGATAGGCCGACCCCGGCGCGACATAAACAGGGACTCGATTGTTGGCCTCTCTGATGATCTGGCGCGGATCGTACGGCGAGATCAGAGGAGCCAGAAGAGCCGTCGCGACCAGCGCCAGGACGATGAGGCCCCCGAGGGCGCCCAGGGGCTTTCGTCTCGCGAACCTGGCCACCGCGATCCAGGGGGCCGCGCGCGCGGGCGACTCGGTGCGAGTCTCGAGAATGGGGCTCGCGACCACCGTCTCCCGGCCCGCCATCATCCCGTCCTCGCGCGCCATCGCGTTACTGGTACCGGACTCTGGGATCGAGCACGCCGTACGACAGGTCGACCATCAAGTTCAGGATCAGGACGACCGCGGCGATGAGGAGGACGATGGCCTGCAGCACGATGAAATCCCTGTGGATGATGCTGTCGATCAGCAGGGTTCCCATCCCCGGTACGACGAAGATGGACTCGACGATGATCACGCCGCCCAGGAGCCGGGCGAACTGATATCCCGAGACGGTCAAGACCGGCAGGAGCGCGTTCTTCAGCGCATGCCGTCCGATGACTCGCAGCTCGACGAGGCCTTTGGCGCGAGCGGTCCTCAGGTAATCCTCTCGCATCACCTCCAGCATCGAAGAGCGCGTCACCCTGGCCGTGAAGGCGAGATCGTTGAAGGCGAGCGTCAGGGCCGGGAGGATCAGCTGCTGCAGATTGAGGAGAGGGTCGTCCCACAGCGTGGCGTAGCCCAGGGGAGGTAGCCACTCGAAGAAGGTCGCGAACGCGTACACGATGAGGATGCCCAACCAGAACGTCGGGAGCGCGATGCCGATGCTGGAGAACATCCGGCTGAGATAGTCCAGTCCGGTGTCCTGCTTCACGGCGGAGATGACGCCCAGCGGAACCGCCGCACCGATGGCCAGCACGATCGCCATGACCGCCAGCTCCATGGTGACGAGAAACCGGTCCTTCAAATGGTTCCAGACCGGCGTCTTGTACCACAACGACGTGCCCAGGTCCCCGCGGAGCACATTCGTGAGCCAGCTCGCGTATTGCACGTAGATCGGCCGGTCGAGGCCGAGCGTCTGTCGCAATTGCTGGAGCTGTTCGGGCAAGACCGCGCCACTGTCGCCTTCGCCGCCGGCCAGGATCGTCAAGGCGGGGTCGCCGGGGACGATCCAGAAGAGCGTGAACACGAGGATCGTCGCCACCAGCAGTGTCGGGATGAAGAGCAGCGTCCTTCGTATCGCGTACTTTCCCATAGGGTCTTCTGTCGATCAGTTTCGCGGCAGTGGGGCCTCGGGATCCCACCAGATATGCTCGAAGTGCTTCACGATCTGCTCGGACCCGGGGACGTGGAAGTTCTGGAGCCGATAGTCCATCATGCCGCCCGAGGATCCCCAGCTGAGAGGCACCATGTGGCTTTCCCCCTGGCGCAAGATCTCCACTGCCTCCTTGAGCAGGCGGAGCCGCTTCACCGGCTCGAGCTCCTTGGCCTGGGCCTGGATGATGTCGGTCAGCCTGGGATGGCGCCAGCCGTCAGGATTCTTCTGTCCGCCACTGACCAGATAGTGCTGGTTCAAATAGTCGGCCGGATCGAGGATGATGACACCGGACGAGTCCAACGAGGCGTGATGCGTCCCACGCATGATGCGGTCCACCTGAGTCGCTCGATCCACGGGCTCGAGCGTGAGGTCGATGCCGAGGCCTTTCCTCAGTTGCTCGGCGAGCACCTCACCGGAGCGGACGACCAGCGGGACGTTTCCCAGATTCAGCGTGGCCTTGAAGCCATGGGCGTAGCCGGCCGACGCCAGGAGGGCTTTGGCCTCGGCGAGATCCTGGTCCTTGGGTCGGCGCCATCCCTTCGTCTGCGCGAGCTCTTCCGGGGGTTCGACGACCTTGCCACCCTTGTTGGGCAGGAACGTCCCGGCTGAGCCAAAGCAGCCAAAGGACTCGGCGCATCGCACGATCTTCATCAGCTCGTGCCGGTCGACGGCCAGGAAGACCGCCCGCCTGACCCGCGGATCCTGGAAGGGCGGCTTGTTCATGTGGAAGACCAGATAGGTTTGCACGGCCTCTGGAATGTAGATGGCCCTCACGCGGCCCTTGGTCTCCCGCTGCATCCGCATGGGATCTTCACTCCCGTACGTGCCGATGGTCGGCCCCTCGGTGGTATGGGCTTGGCCCACCTGCATCGCGGCCAGGCGCCGGTTGTAATCCCGGACGATCGTGAAGATCATGCCGTCGAAATACGGCAGGCCTTTCTTGAAGTAGTTGGGGTTGCGCACGTACTCGATCGAGATGTTCGGCTTGAACTCCTTGAGCTTCCAGGGACCGGACCCGATCAGCTTTCCCGGCTTTTGCGCGTCCTCCGGCGAGAGGTTGCGCGCGACGTGCTTCGGGTACATCTTCATGTACTCCGAGGCGAGATTCTCGAGGAACAAGGGGCTCGCGAACTTGATCGGCACCCTGATGGTCCTGTCGTCGATCACCTGGGCGCTCTGGTGTTCATAGAACGCTCGCAGCACCCCGGTCCGGACTCGGATGGCTCCGGGCTCGGTGATCCGGTCCAGGGAGAATTTGATGTCCTCCGCGATGACGGGCTGCCCGTCGTGCCACTGCGCCTGCCGCAGATGGAAGGTGTAGGTTTTCCCGTCCCGACTCACCGTCCAGCTCTCGCACAGGTCGCAGACGAGTTCGTCGGGGTTCACCGGATTGTGGTACACGAGCCCGTTGAACTGAGGGGAAGCGGGCATGAGGCAGTCCGGAAGAGTGCCGCAAGCGTGAACATCCCACTGGCCCGGGTTGAAGCCGGTGATGCCGCGAAGGACCATCTTCTGGTACCTTCCCCGGGCGACCCAGTCCGGCGGCCAGGGAAAGATGAAGGTCTGTCCATCCGGCGATGGCGTCTGCGCGGCCGATGGCGCGGGGACCCCGCTGATGATCATGAGGAGCAACAAGGAAATGGCAAGCATGATTGTGTCTCCGTGATCGTCGCTGTGACGCTCAGCCATTTCTCTTCGACACCGCCAGCGACGGATTGACGACTGGAGGATCTCGATGCCGACGTTCCAGGCTTCTCCCGACCTGCGAATGCACTATCTCGTCGACGACTTCACCGAGCCCTGGACGACGACGGAGACGATCCTGTTGTTGCACGGCAATGCCGAGAGCAGCCTGGCGTGGTATGCGTGGGTGCCGCTGCTGGCACGGCGGTTCCGGGTCGTGCGGCCGGATATGCGCGGCTACGGCGCGTCGACGCCGATGCCGCGCGATTTCGCATGGACGCTCGACGTCATCGTCGGCGACTACGCCCGCCTCGTGGACTCGCTCGGCGTTCAACGCTTCCACCTGGTCGGCGCGAAGATCGGCGGCGTCATCGCACGGGCGTTCGCCGCGCGCCGCCCCGAGCGGGTGACGACGCTCACGGTGATCGGCTCGCCACCGCCGCTCCGGAAGGGCGCCGAGCGCATCCCGGCGTTGACCGAGGAGTTCGAGACCCGCGGCGTCGAACACTGGGCGCGGCGCACCATGGCGGGCCGGCTCGGCGACCGGTTCCCCGCCGAAGGGGTCGAGTGGTGGATCAAGTTCATGGGCCGGACGCCCCTGTCGACGCTCGTTGGCTTCAATGCCACGATCAACTACTCGGACATCCGGTCCGACGTGCCGAAGATCGCCTGCCCCACGCTCGTGATCACCACCCACGAAAGCGGCCTCGCGTCGGTGGAGGAAACTCGCGCGTGGCAGCAGACGATCCCAGATGCCGAGCTGCTGGTGATTCCCGGCAACTCCTACCACGCCGCGGCGAGCGACGCCGAGCGCTGCGCACAGGCCACCCTCGACTTCATCGCCCGGCGCGGCGCGGCCCAGGCAAAACGCCAATAGCGCCATGAGCTATGTGACTTCGACCAGCTCCAGCGCCTCGCGGCTCGGACCCTCGATCATCGCCGCGCGCGTGTCGCCGAGCGTGTAGGGCTCTTCGAGAAACCTCACGCCCTCGCTGCGCAGTTTGGCGACCCAGGCGTCGAGATCGGCGACGCTGAGTGCGATGTGATCGTACAGCTGCCCGCGCGTGCTCGCGAGCGACCGGTCGCCCTGACGCATGTACCAGGGCAGCGCGACATCCCCGAACACGACCGCGGCCGACGGCGTCCGGAACATGCCTTCCCGTTCGAGCGCCGGCCAGCTGCGATCGGGCCCGCGCGGCACCGTGCAGGTGGTCACGGTCAGCGGCGTGCGGCTGGTGCGCCCCGCGAACACCGGCGCGTTGAGGTGCTTACCGTACCAGAGCTGCGCGCAGAACGGATCGTCCTGGTACATGTGCACGTGGTTGAAGCGCTCGGCCGGATGGTTGCCCGCGTATTCCACCAGGGCATTGTCCGGACCTTGCATGTAGCTGAAGCCGCCGGTGCGAGTCGGCTGGACGCTTCTGATCTTGGCGTCGGCGATCTGCGCTTTCGTCAAGCCGGGAGTGCCACCGGTGCCCGGCCAGGTGTCGCTGCTGACGAAGACCGAGCCGCCTTCATCCGTGGTGTACAACGGCAAGAGCTTGACGTCGGGCCGGCCCTTGTAGGATTCGAGGCTCGCCCGCGAGTCGGTGACATGCCAGCCGAAGTGCCAGATCGCGGTCTGCGGCGCCGTCGCGGGCGCGGCGGCGACCCGGGTGAACAGGACCAGGACATTGTTGGGCGCGGCGAGCGCCGGCAGCCCGCCCCAGCTCGCCTTCGCGGAGGTCGGGAACTGCCGGACGTAAAAATCGACGGCCGCGTCCGGATCGACGGAGTTCAGATGGAGGTGATGGAAGCCCGGCGCTGGCAGCATGGCGGTTTCTCCTGTGCGACTTCGCCAGATGATGTCACATCGGAGTATTATCCCGCCAGACAACGCTTTGCCCCGGAGGGCGCCCATGCTCACCAGCGGTCAGACTGAGGCGCGGAAGCGGCACGACAGTTTGAAGCATCCGATCATCGACGCGGACGGCCACTGGGCCGAGTTCGCGCCGCTCATGCGCGAGGAATTTCGCCGCATCGGCGGGGACACGGCGGTGGAGGCGCTGGCCATGGCGAGCCAGCGCATCCCCAACTCGCTGGCGATGTCCGTCGCCGAGCGGCGCCGGCGCCGGATCGGCCAGGAGGCGTTCTGGTTCCTGCCGACCAAGAACACGCTCGACCGCGCGACCGCCATGATGCCGCGCCTCCTGTACGAGCGCCTGGACGACCTCGGCCTCGACTTCTGCGTGGTCTACCCCACGGCGGGGCTGGGCTACTACCGCCTGCCGTCGGACCGGCTGCGCCGGGCCCTCTGCCGCGCCTACAACGTGTTCACGGCCGATCAGTTCCGTCCGTTCAACGATCGCATCATTCCCGCTGCGATCATCCCGATGTACACGCCCGAGGAGGCGATCGAGGAGCTGGAGTTCGCGTCGCGGCAGTTGGGATACAAGGTCGTGATGATGGGGAGCCTCATTCGCCGCCCCATCCCCGCGCTGGTCGAGGAGCACCCCGAGGCCGCGAAGTTCGTCGAGTGGTACGACCCCATCGCCATCGACAGCGAGCACGACTACGATCCGGTGTGGGAGAAGTTACGCGAGCTGCGCATCGCGCCGAGCTTCCACAACGGCGCGCGCTCGATCCTGCTCCGCAACTCGCCGTCGAACTTCTGCTACAACCACATCGGCCACTTCGCCTCCGCCAGCGAGGCCATGGCCAAGGCAATCTTCTTCGGCGGCGTCACGCGCCGCTTCCCGGAGCTGAACTTCGCCTTCCTGGAAGGCGGCGTGGGCTGGGCGTGCTCCCTCTACGCCGATCTCATCGGACACTGGGAGAAGCGGAACCGGCAGGCCCTCGAGAACACGAACCCGGAGCGGCTCGACCGGACGGCCCTGCTCGCGCTGGCGCAGAAGTACGGGTCGGCCACGGTGGTGGACGCGGTGCGCCGCGGCGAGGGCCTGGACGACAACGGCGATGGCACGGGCGGTGTCGTGGACCTCGACGACTACTCCCGCTGCAGGATCGCGCGGAAGGAAGATTTCCGCGATCTCTACGTCTCGCGTTTCTACTTCGGCTGTGAAGCCGACGATCCGATCAACGCGTGGGCCTTCAATCGCAAGGCCAACCCGATGAACGCGCGACTCAACGCCTTCTTCAGCTCGGACATCGGCCACTTCGATGTCCCCGACATGACCGACGTCGTCCCCGAGGCCTACGAGCTGGTCGAGCACGGGCTGCTCACCGACGATGACTTCCGCGACTTCGTGTTCACCAACGCCGTGCGCTTCTGGGGCGAGGTGAACCCGGACTTCTTCAAGGGCACGGTGGTCGAGAAGCAGGCCGCGGAGGTGCTCGCCCAGAGCACATGACGACTGCGGAAGCCGCCTTCACGGAAGATCTTGTGGAGGTCGCGGGTGTTCGCATCCAGCTCCGCCGCGGCGGCATTGGAGCGCCGTTGCTGATTCTGCACAGCGAGCTCGGCGTCCCCGGCTGGCTTCGCGCGTACGAGAAGCTCGCCCGGCACTTCACGGTGTACGTGCCGTCGCTGCCGGGCTTCGGCCAGTCCGGGCGCCCGGACTGGATCGTCAGCGTCCGCGACCTCGCCGCCTGGGTGACGTGGTTTGTCCGCGATCTGAAGCTGTCCCAGCCACTGCCTGTTATCGGGTCGTCCCTCGGCGGCTGGGTCGCGGCGGAGATCGCCACCGTGAACGCCCAGGTCTTCACGAAGATGGTGCTGGTGGGCGCGGCGGGCCTGCAGCCGGACGAAGGCCACGTCTGGGACTACTTCATGCACTCCAACCAGGAGGCATTGGCGCAGGCGTTCTATGACCCGGCGAAGGCGCCGGAGTATGCCCAGTACTTCGGCACAGCATGGAGGCCCGAGGACGAGAGGCAGGCGGAGCTGAACCGGGAGATGGCGGCCCGCCTCCTCTGGAAGCCGTACATGCGGAGCCACACGCTGCCCGCGTTGTTGCGGGGGATCTCAACGCCCACCCTGGTGATCTGGGGACGTGAGGACGCGATCATTCCACTCAACGTGTGCCAGCGCTACGTGCGGGCGATCCCGGGGGCGATGGCGACCGTGCTGGACCGATGTGGCCACCTGCCCGACATGGAGCAGCCCGAAGCGTTCGTGCAGGCGGTGCTAGACTTCCTCGCGCCGCGCGCCTGACGCGAGGTCCAGAGCAGGAGGTCTCCTATGGTCAAGGAAGTCTACTTCTTCACCGAGATGGGCTACACGGCGTATCCCCAGGAAGACGCGCGCCGGCGGGGCTACAACAACCTGATGTTTCCCAACGAGCACTTCAGCCCGGAACGGGCGCAACAGCTCTACGGCATGTACTTCGAGGAGCTGCAGTACTGCACGGAGTCCGGCTTCGACGGCGTCATGATCAACGAGCACCATAACAACCCGCTCAGCATGATGCCGTCGGTCAACGTGATCGGCGCCGTCCTGGCCCGGACGACCAGGAAGGGCCGGATCGTCTTTCTGGGCAACGTGCTCCCCATCCACGACAACCCGCTGCGGGTGGCCGAAGAAGTCGCGATGATCGACATTCTCTCCGGAGGCCGGGTGGTCTGCGGCTTCGTGCGCGGGCTGGGCCAGGAGAGCATCGCCACCAACGCCAATCCGATCTACAACCGGGAGCGGTTCGACGAAGCCCACAACGTGATCATCAAGGCATGGACCACGCCGGGACCCTTCCGGTGGGAGGGCCGGCACTACGAGTACCGCGTGGTCAATCCGTGGGTCAGGCCGCTGCAAAAGCCTCATCCCCCGATCTGGATTCCCGGCGTGGTCAGCCCGGAGTCGGTCAGGTGGGCGGCCGAGCATCGCTACCCGTACGTGGCGCTCGCCCCGCCCCTCCACGTCACCGACGAGATCTACGATCTCTACGACGAGGTCGCGGCAGAAACCGGATTCACCCCGACCTCCGAGCAGCGCGGGTACGTCATCCGGGTGAGCGTCGCCGACACCGACGACAAGGCCTACGAGGAGGGCCGGCACTTCTTCTGGCAGCTGGGGACATCGTTCGGGGTCGCGCCCCGCCACTGGCTGCAACCCCCGGGGTACGTGAGCCGGGCGGCCACGCAGAGCCGGCGTGAGCAAGCGCGCGTGGGGTCGGCCAATGTCACGCCAGGCGGCCCCAGCCTCAGCTACGAAGAGGCCCATGCCACCTATCAGATCGTCTCCGGGAACCCCGATACCGTGATCAAGAAGCTGCAGCGGATCATCGACGTCGTCGACCCGGGGTTCATGATCTTCTGGGGCCGCGAGGGTCTGATGTCCCATGAGGTCGCTGTGCACGGCATTGATTTGATGACCCGCGAGGTCATCCCCGCCATCAAGGCGTATCAGGCAGATCGAGAGAAGGGGCGGCAGCGCAGGGCCGTCGAGGCCGCGGCAACGCGATGAACTCGCCATCGAAGCGACGGGTGGCGCTCATCGGCACCGGCGGGACGATCTCCTCGATCGGCCGGGGGAGCCTCGACCTCTGGGAGTACATGGACGCAGGCCGCAAAGCGGAGCCCGACGAGCTCCTAGTGCGGTTCCCGGAAGTCACCGATGCCGCGGAGATCGTTTCCGTCCGCTTCCGCGCGATGTCGAGCGCCGCCGTCGGGCCGGCCGACTGGTTGGCACTCGACGCCGCCGTGCACGACGCCGTCTCGCGCGAAGCTCCGCTGGACGGCGTCGTCATCACGCACGGCACGGCGACGCTCGAAGAGACGGCGTACTTCCTGAACCTCACGCTCAAAGTCGGCACTACCGTCGTGCTGGTCGGATCGCAACGGCCGGCCACGGGCCTCAGCTCGGACGCTGGGCTGAATCTCGTCAACGCGGTGCGCGTCGCGGGAGCGCCCGAGGCGCGCGGGCTCGGCGTGCTCGTGCTCCTCAACGACGAGGTCCAGGCCGCGCGCGAGGTCATGAAGACGTCGACGCTGCGGCTCGAGACCTTCCGGAGCCCGGACCTGGGTATGCTCGGCTACGCAGACCCCGACGGTCGCGTCGCCATCTACCGGCGCCCGACGCGGCGCCACGCCCCGGAGACGGAGTTCGACGTGCGCGGCCGCACCGACCTCCCGCGCGTGGACATCGCCGCGTCGTACGCGGGCGCCGACGGCGCGGCCATCCTGGCCTTCGTCGCCGCCGGCGCCCGCGCGATCGTTTCTGCGTCACTCCCGCCCGGCGTGACCACGCCGGCCGAGACCGACGCGCTCCTGGAGGCGCGCCGGCGCGGTGTTGTGATCGTGCTCTCGAGCCGGGCGGGGAGCGGTCGCGTCCTGCCCCGCACCGTCCTGCGCGAGCGAGGCTTTGTCGTCGCCGACAATCTCACTCCGCAGAAGGCGCGCGTGCTCGCCATGCTGGCTCTCACTCGCACGGACGACGTGGCCGAGGTCCAGCGCATGTTCGACGAGTACTGAGGCCGGGACGCACGCCATGAACAACGCCGAGCTCATCGTGAAGACATTGCGGGCGGCGGGCGTGAGCCACGGCTTTGGAATTCCCAGCGGGAACGTGCTTCCCCTGCTCGAAGCCATGCGGGTCGGCCGGTTGCCGTACGTGCTCACGGCCCACGAGGGCTCGGCGGCGTTCGCGGCCGACGTCATGGGGCGAGTGACGGGCGCGCCGGGGCTCTGCATCGCGACTCTGGGACCCGGCGCCACAAACCTGACGACCGGTGTGGGCAATGCCTACCTCGATCGTTCGCCGCTCCTGGCGATCACGTGCAATCTGCCCACGTCGCAGCTCGGGCGGCGCATCCAGATGGCCATCGACCATCACACGCTCTTCCGGCCGATCACGAAGACGACCCTTGCCCTGCGAGAGGGCGAGGTGGCCTCGGTGCTGGCCGAAGCGCTCGAGATCGCCCTGAGCGAGCCCCTGGGGCCCGTTCACCTGGACCTCCCTGAGGATGTTGCGCTGGCTTCGGCCACCGAGGACGTGCCTCCGAGCCCAACGGGGCGACGGCTCCGCACGGCATCGGAGGCCTCCATGCGTCGCGCGGCCGAGATCCTGGGTGCCGCTCGCCGGCCGGTGGCGGTCCTGGGCTCGTCGGCCATGCGCCTGCGGAATCCGCACCTGCTGCGGGCGGTGATCGATCGCCACCGGCTCCCTTTCGCGTCGACCACCATGGCCAAGGGCATGATCTCCGAGGATCACCCGCTCTCACTCGGCTGCGTCGAGCGGGCCCGGCGCCAGGTGCAGCGCCAGCTCTTGCGCAGCGCCGATCTCGTGGTGGGGCTCGGCTACGACGTCGTGGAGGTGGAGTATGAGGCGTGGATCGGCAAGGTCCCCCTGCTGTCGATCGACGTGGATCCCGTGGACGCGGACCCGAGCGTGACGATCGCCCACGAGGTAATCGGAGACCTCGACGCCTCGCTCGAGTGGCTGGCCGAGCTTCCGCCCGCGCGATCCGAGTGGCCGGCCGACCTGGCGGTGCAACACCGCGACCGGTTTCACCTCTCGCTTCGTCCCCGGCTGTCGGGGTTCGTGCCCCATCACGCGATCGACGTGGTTCGAGAAGTGCTCCCCCGCGACGGCATCCTGGCCTTCGATGTGGGAGCCCACACCCATCAGATCGCGTCCCAGTGGACGGCTCACGCGCCGCGCACGTTTCTGATCACGAACGGCTGGTCCTCGATGGGGTTCGGGCTTCCAGCGGCCATCGCCGCGAAGCTCGCCTGCCCGGAGCGCCCCGTGGTCGCGCTCGTGGGTGACGGGTGCTTCCAGATGACGTGTGGTGAGGTGGCCGTCGCGCGGCGCCTCGGACTGTCCTTGCCCATCGTCGTCCTCGACGACGGCTGGCTCTCCTTGATCCAGGTCAAGCAGGTCCGGCGTCGCTTCGGTCTGTACGGGACCGACCTCGGAGAACAGGAGCACGTGGCTCCACCAGCTCACTACTTCGGTGTCCCGGTGGTCGGAGCACGCTCCGCCGCCGAGCTCACTCGCGCATTGAAGGATGCCCTCGACGCCGACCACCCGACGGTCATCGAGGCCAGGGTCGATCCCAGCCACTACCTCGACACCGTGTACGACTAGTGTCCCGCCCCAGAACTCATGTTAAGACTTCGCCGCAGGCGGAGGCGACGGGCGGGTGCGGCAGGGGCGCCGGGACCACGCGGCTCCCGCGCTCGCTGCTCGGGTGCGGCTGGGCTGCATCCGGGCGCATCGCGTCCGCATCGGGCGAGGCGGGAACGGATCCCGTCATCCCCCAACCGCACCCGCCCGTCCCCTCCGGTGGAGCGTGATCGTTGACAGAACTTCGCGGACAGGACACTAGCGAGCACTGAAGGAGTCACGCATGGACAAGGACCGCTTCGGTAATCCGCACGCGCCGGCGCTCCCGTACGCGCGCGGGCGCATCCTCGCCAGCACCGAGGACGACTTCCGCAAGCTGCACCGTGCCTGGAGCATCATCCGCAAGCACGGCCCCGAGTCGGTCTTCGTCTTCACGGGTCTCGAGCACGGCCTGGCGATGACGGCTGAGGAGATCCAGTGGGCGGACGACGAGCTGGCCCCGGCGATCTATCTCGATCGGCTCAAGGCCCTCACCCTGCAGCACCTCGGGGGGTCGGAAGAGTTCCACGACGTCGCCGTCTTCAACCGGCTGACGGGCGCCACCCTCGCCACCCATCTCACGCTGGTCCGGCCTGGCGACGTGGTGGTCGGCGTCTCGGCGAGCCACAGCCACCCGACGGTGATCCGCGCGGCCACCCTGGCCGGCGCGCGGTTCATCGACACCGTCGGCGTCGATGACTTCGCGCGTGCCCTCGAGCGCGAGCCCAGAGTGGCGCTCGTGGTCCTCACGCGCCTCGCCGTCACCTATGAGCTGATGCCGGTCGAGGGCATCCGGACGGTGGTGAAGCTCGCCCACGACAAGGGCGCGCTCGTTTACGTCGACGACGCGGGCGGCGCGCGTGTGGCCCCCGCCGCCTTCGACCACCCCCGGATGCTCGAGCTGGGCGTGGACCTTGGGGCCACCGGCCTCGACAAGTACGGCACCATCGGCCCGCGCTTCGGCCTCATGGCCGGCGACAAGGCGCTGGTGGGGCGGATCCGCGCGAAGGGCTTCGAGTGCGGCCTCGAGGCGCGCCCGATGCTCTACGCGGCCGTCGTGCGCACGCTCGAGCAGTATCGTCCCGAGCGCGTCCGCGAGCTCATCGCCTCGACCCGGCGCGTCGCCGACGCGCTCCGACCGATCTTCGGCGCCCGGCTCCACGAGACGCCCACGACGGCCCAGCTCCTGGCGGACGACCTCCTCACGATCGCCATGGAGCGCGGTGGCGTGAAGGAGCCGCCGATCGTGCCGTACGAGGCGGCCGCCGCCTTCTGCATGATCCTCCTCGAGGACCAACGAGTGCTGACCGTCCATTTCGTCGGCATGCCGCCCGGTACGGCCAACATCCTCTTCAAGTTTGTCCGACCGGAGACGCTCGAGAGTTTCGGCGGGCCGGACAAGTTCGCGCAGGTGGTCGACTTGGCCGTGACCCGTCTCGGGCTGCTGCTCCGCGAGCCCGAGCGCATCAAAGCCCTCCTGTTCGGTGACGCCTGAGGAGCCGGAGACAACCATGCTCGATCTCGTGATCCGCGGTGGACAGGTCGTGACTCCCCAGGGCGTGGGCGCCTGGGACGTCGGTATCGAGGGCGAGCGCATCGTCGCCGTCGGCGCGCCCGGCACGCTGCCCCGCGACGCCGGCCGCGTCGTGGACGCCACTGGCAAGCTCGTCATCCCGGGCGGCATCGACCCTCACGTGCACACCCACTGGCCGATCCCCGCGCTGGGGGGCGGTTTGATGACGAGCGCCCCGCCCGAGCAGGTCAGCCGCGCCGCGATCTGCGGCGGGACGACCACGCTCGTCGACTTCGCCGTCTGGGAGCCGGGCCTGACGATCGCTCGCGCGATCGACCAGAAAGAGGCGGTCTGGCGCCAGGGCTACACGGATTACGGCCTCCACGTGATGCTCCAGGGCGCGGTCCCTCCCGACGTCATCGATCAGCTCCCGGAAGCCATCCAGGCGGGCTTCACGAGCATCAAGATCTTCACCACCGACGTGAGGCCCATCGGCAAGGGCCGCATGATCCGCCTCGGTCACCTCTGGGCCATCATGGAGACGGCGGCCAAGCACGGCGGCATCCTCGCGATCCACGCCGAGGACGACGACCTCGTCATGTACATGTACGAGCGCCTCGAGCGCGAGGGCCGCACCGATATCCAGAACATGCCGCTCGTTCACAGTGCGATGTCCGAGGACATCTCGTTCCGCCGCGTGCTGCGTCTGGCGCGCTACGTCGAGGGCGCCGCGGTGTACTTCGTGCACGTGAGCGCCGGCGCGGGCGTGGAGGCCATCGCCGAGGCGCGCGGCGAGGGGCGCGCCATCTACGGCGAGACGCTGCACCACTACGCGACCTTCACCGCCGACGCGTATCTGCGGCCCGACGGCGTTCTCTACCACACCTATCCCTCGCTCAAGCACGAGGAGGACCGCGAGCGCCTCTGGAGCGGGCTCACGAGCGGAACGCTGAGCACCGTCGCCACCGACGAGCTGTGCACGCCGCGCGCGGTCAAGGTCAGGAGCCGCCACGTCGCCGACGCCACCGGCGGTCACGTCGGCGTGGAGACGCGCGTGCCCATCATCTACACCGAGGGTGTGTCCAAGCGTGGGATGTCGCTCGAGCGCTTCGTCGCCGTCACCTCGACGAACGCGGCGAAGGTGCTTGGCCTCTACCCGCGGAAAGGCATGCTCGCCCCGGGCAGCGACGCCGATGTGGTCGTGTTCGATCCCGCCGTCCGGCGCACGCTGCGCGCCGCGGACCTGCACGGCTCCGACTACAGCGCCTGGGACGGATGGGAGGTGCACGGCTGGCCCGCCGTGGTGATCCTGCGCGGCAAGGTGGCCGTCGAGAACGGAAAGCTCACGGGTCAGCCGGGCGACGGTCGTCGCGTTCGCGGCAAGCTCGCCGCCGCCATCCAGGACGGCCCGGCCGTTTGAATGGGGGGCCCCGACATCGACTATTTTCCAGTAGAAGAACTGCGCCTCCCGCATCTTGCGTCTGCGCGCCGGCTCGCTCTTCTTCTCGCGAAGCCGAGCGCCGCCACGAGGAGTCGGCCGCGTTGGTCGCTCACGGGCCTCCCGGCGGGCGGACGCCCACGGGTTCGGGAAGCGGCGGCCCCGTGCGGCCGCCTTCGGCGAGGCCTTGCAGGACCTCTTGCCGGCCCCCCTCAGTGGAGAACCTGAATGTGATCCGGCCGTCGAGATCGACCCACTCGAGGGAAACGAACGGCGCATTGCACTTCGCCCACCGCGCATAGGCCAGGTCTTGCTGAGGCGTGTTCGTGATGGCGCACGCCCCCAGGAAGAGGGCGAACCCGCACGACGCGACAACGGCCGCTGTCAACGATGGGCACCTCGGTTGAGGGCTCAGGCGACGGGCTCCAACGCTCGGACAACGACAGCGCCGCACGTACACGTCATCCAGACACGATCGCCCTCGACGCCGTCGTCAAGGTCGCCGCAGCGGCGGTGCTCCCGGAAGAAGGCGTAGAGGGCGCCGAAGAGCGTCACGCTCACAAGTCTAGCCGAAGTTACTGCTTTCGGCGTCCCGGTGACGATCGCGAGCCGCTTGCAGGCCAATACGCGCTACTGGATCACCTGGTCCGCCCGCGCCAGCACCGACTGCGGGATCGTCAGGCCGAGGGCCTTCGCGGTCTTGAGGTTGATGACCAGCTCGAACTTCGTTGGCTGCTCGACAGGCAGGTCGGCTGGCTTGGCGCCCTTGAGAATCTTGTCGGCGTAACTGGCGAGCCGTGCATGCGCGTCGCGCTGACTTGCTCCGTAGCTCATCAAGCCTCCCGCGGCGGCATACTCGGCCCAGCCAAACATCGACGGCAGTCGCTGTGCGATGGCGAAGTTGGCGAGGCTGACGCGGTTCGCCATCGTCGCACCTTCAGGAAAGACGATCATCGCGTCCGGGCGCGCCCGTCGCACAGCCTCGAGCGCCTTGTCGAGCTCTGGGCTCGCTCCGAAGGGGGACTGCGAGAAGGCAACGTAAATGAGGTTGATCCCGAGCATCCGAGCGGCAGTCTCGGTGGCGTGCAGCTCCGACTTCTCCCCGGGATGGTCGGTATTCGACAACGCAGCAAGCGAGCGCAGGCGAGGCAGGGCTTCTTTGAGCATTTCCACTCGCTTGCCCGCTATTTCGAGCGAAAGGAAGGTGCTGCCGGTGAGATTGCCGCCAGGCCGCGACAGACTCTGCGCGAGGCCTGCCTCGACGGGATCGCCGCTTATGGTGAAGAGAATGGGAATGTCCTTGACGGTCCGCGCCGCCCGGACCGCTGTAAGGCTGGCGACGATCAGCACGACCTTTGACTGCACCAACCCCGCCGCTCCTGCGCGCAGCGCCTCCAAGTTTCCGTGAGCGTGTCGAATATCAAGGACGACGTTCTGGCCCTCCACGTAGCCCAGCTTCTGCAGACCTTCGCGAAATGCATCCAGGAATGGATCGGGCTCCGATCCTGCAGACAGCCAGCCGATCCGCGGCGGCGGCTTCTGGGCATGCGCAGGCGACCGTAGTAGTGTGGCTGCGAGGCCGATGAGCACCGCGCGTCGGCCCACGGTCTGTGGCATGGGCACCTCGGTTGAGGACGGCTGCCGGGAGTCTAGCCGAGAGCGACGACGCGCGCCAGCCGCCGCTCCGCGATCACGCGCGCTCGACGGGAAGCCAAGGACGTGGTGCACTTCATCGGAGCTCATGGAGGTCGGCTCGGGGCATTCAGATCCTACCAAAGGTCGCACGGAAGCCCGAGCCGCCGGCTCACACGGACTCGCGACCCTCCTCGATCCCCCGCACGTAAATCACCGCCCCTCTTCCCACGCCTCGCGCCGACGCTCGCGGAGCAGCGCCGTGACTCTGCGTTTCCTCGCTCGCATTTTCTTGTACCTCTGCCGCCCGCTCGAGGTGGCGATGGTCGCGCGGCGATGTCGGCGAAGTAACCGACCTTCGTGTGGCTCAGTCGGTAGCCTCGGGCTCCGGCACGCTGCCATAGCGGTGGAGGACACGGGAGACCGTCTGCTCCCGGAGATACCAGCGGAGCTCCAGGCGTCCGTTGGCAAGAACGGGCACGTCGATGATGGTGACGCCCGCGCCGTTGGCGGCGGCGCGGGCCGCGGTCGAGACCGGCTCGCACACCCTCACGCGCTCGGCATCGTCCGGATGTGCCAGGCGCTCCACGAACCCGGCCTCCGCCTCCACCACGAGCTCCACCTCGCCGCACTCCCCCAGCCACGCCCAGGGCTGTGAATCCGGGCCGAGGCTCAGCGTCAGGCGAGCACCCGTCACGCACGCCGCCAGGATGACCTGGCACAGCGCCGCGGCCGCCTCCGGGCGCGCGGTCGTTCCCCGCGCGATCACGCGGCGACATGGTCGGTAGCGAAACGCGTTCCGCTCGCCCCGGATCGCGCTCGGATCGTGCTCGCGGCTGAAGTGACGGCGCCACGCGCGCGCGTAGCTCGCCGCGCTCGCCGCCACCAACGCGCGCGCGTCGGCATCGGAGAGCTCGGCCAGGCATCGCTCGAGCCATGCGGCCGTCGGTTCCGGAAGAGACTCGTCCACGTAGTTGGGGCCGCCCGCCTTGGCCCCCGGCCCCACCGACGAGGCTTTCCAGCCGCCGAAGGGCTGACGGCCGACGATCGCGCCGGTGATGGGACGGTTGACGTAGAGGTTGCCGGCCTCGATGCGGTCGAGCCAGCGCGCGATCTCGCGGTCGTCCAGCGTCTGGATCCCGCTGGTCAGGCCGAACGGTTGCGCGTTGGCAAGCGCGATCGCCTGGTCGAGGTCCGCGGCGCGCATCAGTCCCAGCACGGGGCCGAAGCACTCCGTTCGGTGAAAGAAGGAGCCGGGGCGCACGCCGAGCTTGATACCGGGCGACCAGAGCTGCGGGTTGTCCGTCGCCGGGCGCGGTTCGAGCAGCCACGCCTCGTCCTCGTCGAGGACGGTGAGCGCGCGCTGGAGCGCGGCACCGGGCGGCTGCGTTAGCGGCGTGATCCGACTCGTCGACTCCCACGCGCTGCCCACCGCGAGGCTGGCCGCGGCGTCGCGGAGCTGGCGGCGAAAGTCTGGGTCGTCGTAGACCTCGGCCTCGCAGATGGCGAGGCTCGCCGCCGAGCATTTCTGGCCGTTGTGGCCGAAGGCCGAGCGAACGAGATCGCGGATGGCCTGATCCCGGTCCGCGAGCGATGTGACGATGATGGCGTTCTTGCCGCTCGTCTCCGCGAACAGGGTGAGATCGGGCCGCCAGCCGAGGAAGAGGCGGGCCGTCTCCACCGAACCGGTGAGAATGACGCCTGCCACGCGCGCGTCCGTCACGAGCCCGCGACCGATCTCGTCATCCGGGCATGGCAGAAACTGGAGGACCTCGCGCGGGATGCCGGCGTCCCACAGACAGTTGGCCAGCCACCAGCCGACGAGCACCGCCTCGGGCGCCGGCTTGAGAACGACGGCGTTCCCGGCCGCCAGAGCGGCGAGCACGCCGCCGGCGGGGATGGACAGCGGGAAGTTCCAGGGCGGGGTCACGACCACCACGCCGAGCGGCTCCATGCGGCAATCGTCCAGCTCGCCGGCGGTCTCGCGCAGCGTCCGAGCGTAATAGCGCGCGAAGTCGACCGCCTCGGAGACCTCGGCGTCCGCTTCCGTCACCGTCTTGGCGCCGTCGAGGATCATCGCGCCGATCAGGTCGCCGCGTCGGCGCCCGAGCTTCGCCGCGCACGCCTCGAGCCGGGCATCGCGCTCCGCGGTCCGGAGCGTGGCCCATGCCGGCTGAGCGGCCCGAGCGACTGTTAGCGCGCGATCGACATCGTCAGGATTGGCCAGCGCGAAGCGATAGGCGAGGCGCCCGGGACGCGAGGGATCGCGTCCCTGTCCTTCCCGCGCACCCCCGCGGAATTCCCCGCCGACCTGGAGCGGGATCGCCTCCGGCGAGCGCTCGCGCCAGCGAGGTACGACGTCCTCGATCCATGCCCGGTTGGCCGTCAGGGTCCAGTCGGTGTCGGGATCGTTCACGAACTTCGTCTCGAAAGGTCGCTGGACTGGAGGGGCGTCCGCCTCCACCTTCCTATCTTGTAGACGGCGGGGCGCATCGGACAGTTCAGCCATGATCTCGAACGCGGCCAGGAATCGATCGCGCTCAGCGGCCCACTCCGCCGAGCCCGGCTCGAGGTCGAAGACGTGGCGCAGGAAGTTCTCGGGTGCGGTGTTCTCATCCAGTCGGCGGACCAGGTAGGCGATGGCGCTGTGGAAATCCTCCGCCCGCACGACGGGCGCGTAGAGCAGGAGGCCGCCGGCGCGCCCTTGCACCGCGCGCGCCTGGTGATTGGCCATGCCTTCGAGCATCTCGAACTCGACCCAGGGCTCCACGTGGAGGACATCGCGCAGCACCAGCCCGTAGGCAATGTCGAAGAGGTTGTGGCTGGCGACTCCCAGGTGTACGGCCTCCGCGTGCTCGGGCCGACAGCCGTATTCGAGCATGCGCTTGTAATTCGCGTCCACCTCGGCCTTGGTCTCGTACGGAGCCTGGCGCCAGCCGTGCTGGGCCGCCTCGATGCGCTCCATGGCCAGATTCGCGCCCTTGACGATGCGGAGCTTGATCGGCGCGCCACCGCGGGTCCGGCGCGCGCGCGCCCAGTCGGTGACGGCGCGCTGCACGCGATGCGAGTCGGGCAAATAGGCCTGGAGCACGACCCCCGCGCTCAGGGGCAGGAATTCCGGCTCGTCCAGCACCTCGCGGAACGCCGTCACCGTGAGGTCGAGGTCCCGGTACTCCTCCATGTCGAGGTTGATGAACTTCGGCGTGACCCGTCCGTCCGGGTGGTGGTAGCGATGCCCGGCGGCCGCCCGGTAGAGCGTGCGCAGACGCTCGGCCACGCGCGCGGCCGTCGCTCGAAAGGCGACGAGGTCGATCTGGCTGAAGACCGATGAGACCTTCACCGAGATGTATTCGACGTCGTCGCGCGCGAGCAGTGCGAGGTACGCCTCCAGGCGGCGCGCCGCTTCCGCCTCTCCGAGGATCGCCTCGCCAAGCTGGTTGAGATTCAGCCGCATGCCGGCGCGGCGTCGCTCCTCGAGGTAGCGGCCGAGGTCTTCCTCCTCGCCGGGCAGGATGACGTTCTGCGTCTCGTGGCGCAGCCGGTTCACGATGGGGGGAACGACGAGGCTCGGGAGATAGTGCGCCATGGCCCCGCCGAGAAGGAGCGCCACCCGCTCCCACCAGTCCATGTACTGGGGCACGCCGTACCGCTCGAGAAGATGGGCGAGCTGGTCGGCGATGCGCTCGGCGCGGCGGCTCCGGAAGGCCTGATCGGCCAGCGCGATGGTGAGCTCCTTGCCGTGCGGATCGGAGATCATGCGGGCGAGCTTGCGGGACTGGGCGCGCTCCTCCGGGGTTTGCTGGGCGCGCGCCTCACGCAGGAGCGCTTCGGCCAGCTCGACGGCGCGATGGGCGAGGCGCTCTCCGATCGCGATGTCGTCCGTCGCGCGCATGCCCGTCTCCTCAGTGCTCAATGTGACATGGGCCATCGGGGGGAGCGGCGGTTCGCTCCACCCGATTTCACTCAGTGAGTGTCGAACAGTTCCTGGTACTCGCGGATCTTCTTCTGCGCCGCCTCGCCCTCGCCCGGCGTCGGCCGGTCCGGATCGGTCGCCGCCGGCACGCTCCCGACCTTCATCAGGCACGCCATGAGGAGCAGCCGTGCCTTCGTCGCCGTCAGGTTCCGTCCGCCGATGAACGGGGCATTCGGCGGGGGTACGAACCCCCCGGCGTTGCCGCGGCCCACGAGCACCACCGGCATGCCCGAGAAGGCGGCGCGCCGCATGACGCGCGTGCGGACAGCCGAGGTCAGGCGCCCGTAGGGCGACAGGCCTTCCACCACGAACCCGGCCAGGGGATGCGCCGCGAGATTACGCTCGATCTGCGCGAGCAGGTCGACCTCGCGTGAGACGTCGTCGTCGTAGTCGTCCACCGTGTAGTTGCCGTCCTTCACGATCGTGACCTTGGGGATCGCCGACTCGAGCACGTCGCCGCGCCCATCCTTGATGGGCACGCGCATCTCGCCGCTCTTGAGGTGACCCACGACCTCGGCGGGCAGCCGCGTGCTATTCACGGCGGAGAGATAGGTATGCCGCGTCGCGGGCACGTAGTTGAGGACGGCGGGGCCGTCCCAGCCCGCCGCGCCCAGGATGCCGCCGTGCCCGCCCGTGACGACGTAGCCGCCCGGCCGCGCGTCGGCCTTCTGGACGTCGCGCGCCGCAAACACCTGCTGGTCCTGCACGAGCACGACCCCCGCGCGATTGCGCCCGCCCTCGTCCGCCCATACGCGCGAGACGATGTAGTCGACGGAATCGACGATGTTCTTGTCACCATCGTTGCTGAGCTGCCCGTGCGGGCGCTGCGAGGCGTTGCCGCAGATCGGCAGCGTGGTGTCGATCAGGAGATTGAGCCAGTAGACCGTCTCCTCGATGCGCGGACTGCCCTGTGTCCAGACCGCCCCCGCGTACTTCCCCGTGGCGAGCACGCGCTGCACGGCATTGGCGATACGCGCGAGCGCCGGCCTCGGCGGCGCGGGCCCGAGGTGATAGGGCCGGTACGGAAAGAAGTCGCGCCCGCGCACCTCGGCGGCGATGTCGCCCTCGCCGACGTCGGTCCGGAGCTTCGCCGCGAGTCCCTTCGTGTAGCCGGACGACGGCACCACACGGTAGAAGTCGATCTCCGCGCACCCGGAGATCAGGTTGCCGATCCCCTTGTCCCCGATCCCGAGCCGATCGATCTCCTCGAAGAGCCGCGCTCCATCGGGATAGAACGGTTGCCGCGCCTGCTGCTCGGGCGCCAGTGGCCGCGCGCAGTCTTCCTCCCACGCCCGCCCATCAGCCTGCCGCGCCATGTACGGCAAGGGATAGACGCCGTCCTCCGGCCGGAGCGTGATCTCGTACACCGGCGTATCGTCCGCGCCGCGGCGTTCCTTGTGAAACGCCCCTTTGGAGTCGAGATAGCCGTCGGGCGGACCATAGAGCTCCGCGGCGTCGCGCTCGAGCGGATGCGCGCTGAACTGCTCGACGTAGACCGTCACCGGGGCGGCGAGGCGCTGTGCGCGGAGCACGTCGAAGCGGAGCGGCGCCCCGTCGGAGCCGGTCACCAGCGGCAGGCCGTGCTTCTCGCGGGCCTTGTTGCTCGTGACCAGCGGCGGACTGTTCTGGATGGTGGCGTTGGATCCTGCGAGATGGGCGATCCGTGGTTTGACAGGCACGCGTTATCTCCCCGACCGCGCGTCCGATACGTTTATCGGCGCCGGGACGCACGCGGCCGCGATCCGATCGAACTCGTAACCGCGCATTCGAGTCGCCGCACGACGTCGATGGCCCCGGAGCGGGGCTCTCATCAGCGCGCGTTCCCCTCCGCAGGGGAGCGCGCGGCTCGCGTCAGGCTGTTGGCGAGCCAGCGGGCCGCGACGCCGCCGACGAGCGCCATTGCGAGTGTGATCAGCAGCGCGGCAGCGGTCGGCCCTGGCGCGGGCACCATGGGCTGAAACGCGGGCGTTCGGCCAATCGTGACTCCCCAGACCGCGAACAGGCCCACGGCGTAGACGAGCGTCGCCGACACCGGCCGGTGCCGCGGGTCGAGCGCCACCAGGAGCACCACGGGCGCGAATGCCAAGAGCCGTCCGAAATTTCCGCCGACGGGGCCGCCCGGCGTGCTCCTGTTCTTCCGAGCGATCTCATCGGATACCGCGATCGGCGAGGTCGGATCCTTGGCGGCCTCCTCCTGGATGACGGACTCGGGCTGAAGAATCGCGAAACCCACCCGCGCGATGCCCGCGCCGACCATGCCGGCGGCGATCACGAGGATCAGCACCACGAGCGGCGCGAAACGCCGGCCGATGACGCGCGCCGCGGTGACGAGCGCCAGCGGCAGGAGAAGCGCGCCCAGGATCGGATAGGTGTAGAACCAGCTCCCGCCGTAGAGGTACGCGAGCCGGCCCGACGGCCGCAGCGCGACGGCGAGGCTGCCGTAGAAGAGGCTCGCGGCGATGACGAGGCCGACGTAGCCAGCCAAACTGGGCGCCGGGTACGCCTCGCGGGCGATGAGCAGGCACGCCAGCGTGTTGATCGCGACGCCGAAGAGCCCAAGAAGGTGCGGTGGACTCCACAACGTCACGTCGAGCCCGAACAAGCGATGCCAGAGATCGTCGATCGGGGCCGCCAGCACCGTCAGGGCGATCCCCCACGCCGCCAAGTGAAAGCCGGGCGTGCCGGTGAGGCGGAAGATCCGCGTTGTGCCGGCGGGCAGGCGGCCGGCGACCAGATGCCGGAACGTGTCGCGCGCCAGCACGCCGAAGCTGATGAGGACGGCGATGGTCACCCCGGCGTAGGTCATGAGGTGTGGCGGGATCCAGAACGAATCCCGACCGATCTGCACGTGCCACTGGATATCCCACTGCACCCCCCAGCCGACCAGAAGGTTGGCCGCCAACAGGACCCAGAGCGCCGCGCGGTAAAGGCCGAGGGACTCGACGCGGGCGGCGGACGAGGCGGTCGAACGCCCAAGCAGCGCGGTCGGCGCGGAGCTCATCGGTGCTTCAGGCGGGCGTCGCGGGAGGCTCCGTCACGCGGGCAGGCGCTCGTACATCTCGTGCACGTCAGCTCCGTGGAAGCGGGCCACGTGGTTGGTGGGCGGCAGCGGCTCCGAGTAAAAGAACTCGGGCAACTCGTCGTCCTTCTCGGTGAAGCCGGCGCGCCGGTTGAACTCGTACTCCATCCGGAGCGCCGCCTGTCCCAGCGGCTCGAAGAAGTCCTTGGTCAGGCTGGTGCCGTGGGCGGCGTTGATGGCGTTGACGAGGAACTCCGTGTTCGGGTTGGTCACGCTCATCCCGAAGATGCAGAGCCCCAGCGAGTCGTTGGCCGCCACCCGCGCCTGGTGGGCGAGGCTCTGCTCGACGATCTGCTCGGCGCTCATCTCCCGGGTCTTGAGCCTGGGAAGATTGCCCGCCGTGTGATCGGCGCCCTGGGCCGTCGCCATCATGGTGATTCCGGTGGCTTCGACCACGCGCGGATCGTAGGCGCTGATCGCCTGCTTTTTAATGACGGGGACGCGCCGGACCTTGTAGTGGGCGCCGACGCGCGCGGTGCCCTGAGCCCAGAGCCGCCCCTGCTCGCTGCCACGGCGGATCTCGGCCATGCAGTCGGCCATGAACTTCACGTCGCCGAAGACGCCGAGGCCGGCCTCCATCAACACGGCCAGGGTGGCCCCCAACTCGATGGTGTCCACGCCGAGGTCGTTCGCGAGGAAGTTCATCTGGGCGAGGTCGTCGGGATCGCTCAAGCCGCAGTTGGTGCCGAGGAGGCCGAGCGTCTCGTACTCCACCGGCGAGACCACTTCCTTGCCGCTGGCGTCGACGTACACGTTGCTGCACTGGATCACGCAGCCGGGCATGCAGGCGTGCGTGTGCTCGCCGCCGCGCGAGACGTTGAGCTGGCTGATGTGGTCGCCGCCCATCTTGAACTTCTCGCCGCTGGCGACGTCGACCTGCTGGCCGGCGCTGAAGTTGCGCACGGGCAGGCCGCCCAGCGCGTTCTGGAGGTCGGCCATGCCCATGGTGCCGATCTTCTGGTAGAAGTTGGTGACCATGGAGTCCGCCAGCAGCATCTTGGCGTAGTCCTTGATGGCCGCGTTGACCTTCTTCGAGTCGGTGAAGGGCGGGATCTTGTCGAGATCGACCACGATGGCCTTGACCTTCTTCGAGCCCATCACTGCGCCCACGCCGCCCCGCGCCGACAGACGCGCCGGCCGGCCGTCCTTGTCGCTGAAGGCGATGCCGGCGAGCAGGCCCTGGTATTCGCCCACGGGACCGCACAACGCGATGGTGACCTTCTTGCCGTACTTCCGGTGCAGCATCTCCTGGGCCTCGAAGTTGCCCTGGCCCAGGTACGGCGCGGCGTCGTCGAAGTCGATGGTGCCGTCCTTCTTGAAGTGGAGGACGACCCAGTCCGGCGAGGCCCCGTGCAGCGTGAACCCGGCGACTTTCAGCTGGCCCAGGCCGTAGCTGAAGCTTCCGCCGCCGTTGGCTTCCTTGATGCCGCCCGTGAGGGGGCTCTTGCAGCCCACGCTCGTGCGGTTGGCGTTGGAGAAGCTCGTGCCGGCGAAGGGGCCGGCGGAGAAGATGAGCGGGTTGGCGGGCGAGAGCGGGTCGACGGTGGCCGCGCCCAGCTCGAGCAGCGTCTTGGCGATCAGATAGCGACCGGCCCGGACGATCTCCTCGCCCTGCAGCTCTCGCCTGGTGATCGAGCGGCCCGTCAGATCGATGTCGTAGTAGGTACGCATGCCACGTTCTCCGTGTTCGGTACGATTCTGTCCCGGTTCGCAAAGTAAGCCGCCGGCGACGCAGAGTCAAATCGCCCGCGGGGAAGCGCTGGCGTAGTATGGAGCGAACCTTTCAGAGGAGAGACGCCATGGGTCTGGATTTGTTGATCCGCAACGGAACGATCGTCGACGGCTCGGGCGCCGCGCGCTATCGCGGTGACGTCGGAATCAAGGACGGCCGGATCGTCGAGATCGGGCGCATCCGAGCGGTGGCGGAGCGCACGCTCGACGCCGACGGCCTGATCGTCGCGCCGGGCTTCATCGACGGCCACACCCACATGGACGCTCAGGTGGCGTGGGACCGGATCGGGAGTTGCTCCTGCTGGCACGGCGTCACCACCGTGATCATGGGCAATTGCGGGTTCGCACTGGCGCCGTGCAAGCCGGAGGAGCGCGAGTGGTTCGCCCGCTGCCTGACCGCGGTCGAGGACATTCCCACCGAAGCGATGCTGGCGGGAATCGACTGGACCTGGGAAACCTTCCCGGAGTACCTGGCGACCGTCGATCGCTTGCCCAAGGCGATCAACTACGGCGCCTACATCGGCCATTCGGCCCTGCGCATGTACGTCATGGGCCGGCGCGCATTGAGCGAGAAGGCGACCGAGGATGATCTCGCCCGGATGGCCGAGGCGGTGAAGGAGGCGATCCGCGCCGGCGCCATGGGCTTCTCGAGCTCGCGCGCGACGACGCACGTCACGCCGGACAACACGCCGGTGGCAAGCCGGATCGCCGACTGGTCGGAAGTCGATCGCCTGGTCGGCGCGATGGCGGAGCTGAACGCCGGCATCTTCCAGGTCGGGCCGGACACCTCGGGGGGCGAGGCGCAGCGCCGCTTCCTCGCCCGGCTGAAGCAGGTGGCAGTGGAGACCGGGCGGCCGGTGATGTTCGGCACCATTTCGAGCCGCCAGGGAGACAAGCCAAATCCCTGGACCTATCAGCTCGAGTACCTGGATGATTGTGCGGCCGCCGGCGCGCGGATGTGGGGGCAGACCACCACCCGCTCGATCAACGCCATCTTCTCGCTCAAGTCCTATCTGCCGTTCGACGTGTTGCCGGTGTGGCGAGCGCTGCGCCACTTGCCGCTGGACGAGCAGAAGCAACGCCTCGCCGATCCGGCGACGCGCCGGCAGCTGGTCGCGGCGGAGGCCGACATGAAGCCTCGCGGCAACGTGTTCCAGGGCGGTGGCGCCGCCACCACCGATCCGCGAAAACCGGATTACGACAACCTCTACGCCATGAAGAGCGTCGACTGGGACGATCCGACCGTGGCGCAACTGTCAGCCCAGCGCGGCAAGCACCCGGTCGAGGTGATGATCGATCTGGTGCTGGAGAACGACAATCAGGTGTTCGTGCAGCCGCTGGTCAACGAGCGGCCGGACCACGTGCTCGGCATGCTGAAGCACCCGCGGACCCTGGCGACGTTCTCCGATTCGGGCGCGCACGTCTGCCAGGAGATGGGCTCCTCGCTGCAGACTCATATGCTGAGTTACTGGGTGCGCGCAAAGCAGGCGTTCACCCTGGAAGAGGCGGTGCGAAAGCTCACCTTCGACAACGCCTCGGCGTGGGAGCTCAACGATCGGGGCTTGCTGCGCACCGGTTACAGGGCGGATCTCGTGCTCTTCGACGAGGTCCGTGTGCGACCCGCGATGCCGAGCGTGGAGACCGATCTGCCCGGCGGCGCCCGCCGTCTCGTGCAGAAGGCGGAAGGGATCGCCGCCGTCGTGGTCAACGGCCAGGTGACGCTGGAAAACGGCGACGCGACCGGCCGCATGCCCGGCGCGTTGGTGCGTGGGCCCGGCGCGCGGGTGGTCTGACGCCCAGCCCGATCCTGGCTCTGCGGGGTCTCAGAACATCGCGAGCGGGTGCGCCGGCGCGCCGGTTGAGCCCATCAACCGGATCGGCGTCGCCGTGAAGAGGAACTCATAACGTCCCTCTTCCGCGCACGCTCTGGCCAGCCGCTCCGGGTTCGTGTTGTCCACGAGCACAAGCCCCAGGAACGGAATCGCCAGGTGGGTGCTCATGGCGAACCCCGGATAGCTGGTGGGACGCTCGTCCATCATGTCTCATGAGATCGCGGCGATGTCCTTCTCCCGGAACCACTCGAGACACGACAGGTGCATTCCGGGGTGGGGCGATACGCGCGGCACCCAGTCGGGGTGCGCCTTCCGGAACGCCTCGTCGCCGTTGCGCACCACCACGACGTCGCCGGGCTCGACCTTCACGCCCGCCCGAGCGGCCACCGCGTCGAGCTCTTTCGGCGTGACCGGCTGGCCGACGGTCACGTAACCTTCCTTGCGCCCGGCCGCCACGTCGAGGAGCACGCCTCTGGTCGTCAGGCCGTCGAAGTAGGCGTCGATCGCGCACCAGGTGGCGCCGGCCGCGGTGAGGCTGTCTCTGAACGGGCGGCCGTTGAACAGCTCGCCGTCCCAGGCGACGTGACAGAGCGCGTCGATGTGGGTGGTCGTGAACCCATGGTAGACGAGGTCAAAACGGTCGAGCACGACGTCAGCGCGTTCCCGGTTCGAGGGGAAGCTGACGTTGTACATGATCGCTGGCTGGGGGCCGATGTCGCGTGCCAGCGAGACGGTGCGGCCGGTGCGCACGAGCGATGTTGCCTGGGCACGCTTTGCGGCCGTGATGAGGTTCGCGGTGCCGCGCTGGTCGTCGTGGCCCCAGCGGCCCCAGTTGTTGAGCTCCTTGAAGTACCCTTCGACGCGATCTTGCGTGGGCGGCGTCCAGTCGGCCATCACTCGGCTCCTCTCGAATGGGGTTGCGTCGCGGCACCACCGTAGTCAATCTGCGGCCGGGGGTCAATCGGCTGCGGCTGGCTAGAGAATGATCCCCTCCGGTCAGAGACCTACCAGGCTCACCTCTGTCCAGGGCCGCGCAACGTATTGATATTTCTGGAATCCCATTCCGGTACCAGATTTGCCCTAGAGTTCTGCCATGGAAGGCTTCGGTCCTCGGTTCCTGATCCTCCTGGCGGCCACGGCCGTTGTGATGGCTGCGACGCCTGTCGGGGCGGAAGTGTACAAGCGGACTGCCTCGGACGGGACCATCTATTTCACGAACATCCAGCCGAATCCCTCCCACCAGCGGGCGGTGTTCACTCCGGCCCCGGCACGTAGCTCGCAGCGGCCGGCGTCGGCCGATCACGGGGTCTACGCCCAGGAGATCGCAGAGGCGGCGGCCCGATATGCGGTGCCGGAGCGCCTCATCTGGGCGGTGATCCGGGTGGAATCGGGATTCGACCATCGAGCCGTGTCCCGAACGGGCGCGCGTGGGCTCATGCAGCTGATGCCGGAGACCGCCGCGATCCTCGGCGTGCGGGACTCCTTCGACCCGCGCGAGAACATCCACGCGGGCGCCCGCCATCTGCGCGGCCTCATGGAGCGGTTCCGCTACGATCTGCCGCTCGCCATCGCGGCGTACAACGCCGGCGAGAAGCCGGTGGTGGCGTTCCGCGGTATCCCGCCATATCCCGAGACCCGGGAGTACGTGACGCGGGTGCTGCGCCTCTACGGCGCGCCGATCGCGTGGGAGCTACAGGGGAGCGGCATTCAGCAGATCGTCGAGCGCGACGGCACGGTCGTCTACACGAACGTCGCGCCTCCACGGTTCAGCGCGGCGGTCATACACGGAAGATAGCCCGGCGATTCTTCGGGCTCCCCCCCAGAACTTTCCGCGGCGAATCGACCCCTCTCGGTTGGACAATCCAGCAGTCCGATCTCTTGTCCGATGCTCGGGCAGGGCGTTCTCGGGCATGGGGCGGATGTCGCGCCACATGGCGCGATCGTTCGACAGGAGGGAAGCGACATGGCCAAGGGACTGGCGCTCACGATCGGGTTGAACGCGGTCGATCCCAGGCACTACGAGGGCTGGAGCGGAAAACTCAACGCGTGCGAGGCCGACGCCCGCGACATGGCAGACATCGCGCGCTCCAGGAAGTTCAAGGTGCAGCGCTTGCTGACCCGACGCGCCACGCGTCGGGCGGTGCTGGGGGGCATCGCCAGGGCGGCCAGCGCGCTGAGATCCGGCGACATCTTCCTGCTCACGTACTCCGGCCACGGGGGGCAAGTGCCCGACCGCAACCATGACGAGCCCGACGCACAAGACGAGACCTGGTGCCTCTACAACGGCGAGCTCATCGACGACGAGATCCACCAGGCGCTCGGTCGGTTCAAGCCGGGCGTGCGCGTGCTCGTATCGCCGACAGCTGCCACAGCGGCACCGTCACCAAGACGATGTTCTATGCCGCGCGGGGAGCCGCGGGGGGCGTGGTCACGGCCGGAGCGGCGGGCACCGATCGGGTGCGTTACCGCAACATGCCCCGGGAGGTCGCGCTGCGCACGTACCGGGCTCACCGGGCGATGTACGACAAGCAGCAGGACTCCATCAAGGGCGACCCGCGAGCGCCGAAGTTCTTTGCCGTCGGCGCGCCCAGCCGGGCGTTCGAGAGGCAACGACCGTTTACGTTGTAGGCCGTTGCGGGTCCTGACGGGCGCCGCACGCGAGGAGCCGGGGCGACGGCATGCACTTCGAGGTGGCACGCGTGGAGTAGGGAGGCACTATGCCAAGGGCGACGAGGTCACCACGGCTCGTGGAGTTCAATCCCAAGCGCAACATCGTTCCCGATCGTCTGGACTTGCGCGACCGGCCGTACATCCCGGTGCTCCACTCGCCGCCTCCGCCTGAAATGGCGCCCCAGCTCA
>WNFS01000672.1_pt1 | contig 35906 bp, 33 predicted proteins | sample 5400141 | NCBI WGS metagenome assembly WNFS01 (sample SAMN13153358, study PRJNA577476) | soil metagenome | isolation source: 60 cm saprolite under Madrone tree | place: USA:California | collected 2016-06-14
GCGGGTTTGCATCGAAAATCTTCTGATAGCTGGCCGTCGTCGTAATGATCACCAACCACATCATGGGCAGCAGCGTCACCCAGATCCACCGCGTGCGTCCCATCTTCAGCAAAATCGTGGTGGCCACTACCAGCGCCACGGCCGCCAGCAACTGATTCGAGATGCCGAACAAGGGCCATAACGAATTGATGCCCCCCAGCGGATCGATCACTCCCTGATACAAAAAGTATCCCCACATTCCTACAATGGTCGCGCTCGAAACGAGAATGCTCGGCATCCATCCCGTGCGCCCAAACGGTTTCCACACGCGCCCGCCCAATTCCTGCACCATGAAGCGGCCGACGCGCGTCCCAGCATCCAGTACCGTCAAAATAAACAGCGCCTCGAACATGATCGCAAAGTGATACCAGATGCTCAGCAGGCGCTCGCCGCCAATCGTGTTTGAGAAAATCTGCGCCATGCCCACCGCAAGGGACGGCGCTCCCCCCGCGCGGTTCCAAAGGGTCAGCTCGCCGACAGCATGCGCGAGTCCGGCCATTGTTTGCGCGGTCAGCGGAAAGCCCCAGCCGCTGATCGTCGCAGCAGCGGCATCGGGCGTTGCGCCCACGATGCTGGGCGGACTGTTAATGGCAAAATACACGCCCGGCGTCATCGCGCACGCCGCCACCATGGCCATCACGCCGACGAAGGATTCCAGCAGCATCGCGCCATATCCGATAAATCTCGCGTGGCTTTCGCGCAGGATCATTTTCGGCGTTGTCCCCGAGGAAATCAGCGAATGGAATCCGCTGATCGCTCCGCAAGCGATGGTGATGAAGCAAAACGGGAAAATCTTCCCGGCGAACACGGGGCCGCTTCCATCGATAAACCGCGTCAACGGAGGCATCAGCACGTGCGGGCGCACAAACAAAATCCCCGCCGCGAGCGCGAAAATCGCTCCGGCCTTGATGAACGCGCTCAAATAATCGCGCGGGGCAAGCAGCAACCAAACCGGGAGCGCGGACGCAGCGAATGCGTAGACAATAATCGCAAACGCCAGAGGAACGCCGCCCAGCGTGAAGACGCGCGCCCAGGATGGAGAATCAGCCACCCACTGTCCCGCAACGACCACAAACAAAATCAGGCCAACTCCAATCAGCGAGCCTTCCAGCACGCGTCCCGGCCGGACAAAACGCAAATACACACCCACCAGCAGTGCAATGGGAATGGTCATGGCCAGTGTAAAGGTCGCCCACGGTGACGATTTCAACGCGTTGACCACCACCAGCGCGACCACTCCCAGCAAAATCACCATAATCGCCAGGACCGCCAGTTGCGCGATGAATCCGCCGCGCTTACTCACTTCCTCCCGCGCCATTTGCCCGATCGATTTGCCGTCGCGCCGTATCGAGCAGAACAAAATAATGAAATCCTGCACGCACCCCGCAAATGCCGCGCCGGCAATCAGCCACAGGGTCCCCGGCAAATACCCAAATTGCGCCGCCAGCGTCGGGCCCACAAGCGGGCCCGGGCCCGCAATGGCCGCGAAATGGTGCCCAAACAAAACCCATTTGCTTGTCGGCACAAAATCGCGGCCGTCGTCGTGGCGCTCCGAAGGCGTCGCGCGAGTATCATCTAGCGCAAGCAGCCGCGCAGCGAGAAACGCGGAATACAGCCGGTAAGCCACCAGGTAGCAGCACGCCGCAGCGATCACAAACCAAATTGCGTTGAGCGACTCGCCGCGGTCCATCGCGATCTTGGCGAGCGCGCCTGCTCCCAAGAGAGCCAGCGCCACCCAAATCAAAATCCGTCCAAGTCGTTTCATGCCCGACTCCAGAGCCGCCATAAAATCGCGAACAATTGCGACGCGCGCATCGTAGGTCAGCGACGCTCAAGCGTCAATTCCGTTTAGACGCTTCATTCGCTATCGAGTACGGTGGATTAGCGACAAAACACAGCGCAATGCCTACGAGTTTGCGGGCGCCCGCTACGGTGTTGTCTTTTTCACGGCCGCGATCACCCGCTCGAGCTCGTCGTGTCTTGGCTCATTCGGCGACGGCAGGATCTCCCAACCTGTGAGCACCACGACGAGGTTGTACTCCGGCACTACCCGTAGTTCTTGGCCGCCGAAGCCGCGCGCGGCCCATGCGAATTTCTCCGGCAACTTGCCGTACGGCTGCAGCCACCACTGAAAACCGTATCCCCAGTGCCGCCCCTCGTCTTCCACGTTCATCGCGGAGGCAACCGAGGCCTTCACCCACTCTCCGGGAACAATCTTCATTCCCTCCCACCTACCGTTTTTCAGATACAGAAAGCCAACCTTGGCTAAGCTCGCGGACGAAATGTAAAGGCCGCCTTCCGTGTCCGGCAGCCCCGTTGGCGAGTGTTTCCAGTGGTAGCGAATCCCCAGCGGCTGGAAAAGATATTGAGCGGCGTATTCGTCCACGTTCTTGCCCGTCGTCTTCTTGAAGATATGCGATAGGAGCTGCGTGACGCCGCTGCTGTACACGAAGACTTTGCCGGGCTCCGCGGCCATCGATTGGTTGATTACGTATTGCACCCAATCGTCCGTCGCTTCCATCACGTCCGCGGAATTCTTGGGATCGTTGTACGGCAAATCTTCGTTCCACTCCAATCCAGCAGTCATAGTCAGCAAATCACGCAAAGTGATGCGGCGCTTGCGTTCATCCAGGTTTGCGATCTTGTACTCGTCGAAATATTTCAGAATCGGCGCGTCCAGATCAGCGGGAAACTCCTTCCGGCTCATGGCGATCCCGATGGTTGTGGAAGTGACCGTCTTCGAGACGGACTGCATGGTGTGCAAATCGCTGTGTTGGTAGTAAGGATGGAATTCCGCGCTGAAGTAATTGTACGGGCCGTTCACATCGTGGTTCAGCGGCCCTTCGTGTTTGGCGAGTTCGCCATAAATCTTGCCGTAGTCATGAGCGTAAGAGCGCGCCAGCGCCTGTTTTCCGTCGCGAATAATCAAGATGCTGTCCACCAGGCCGTATTTCCCAGCCGCGATATCCGCATCCAGCGCAGCCAGCGCGTTGGAATCCAGGCCGACAGCATTCGGCGCAGTTATAGGCCAATCCTTTGTCGGAGTCTTTTCTTGAGCCTGTGCGAGCGGAAACAAGCAGGACACAACGAGCGCGACCAAGCCGGCTTTTGCTTTCATTCCGCTCTCCTCTTCATCTCTGCGCCCTCTGTGGTGAAACTCTTTTCTTCCCCACTCATGCAAGACGTAAACCGCAGCAACGGGTGCAAGTCGCGGAAGACTCGCGTCAGGTCTTTGCAGAATGAACCGCGCGTCGCGACCGCCACGCCCAGCTCCCGCCGGACGATCCAACCTTGCAACTTCTTCCAGTTCTCCGCTTCAGGCCAGCCCGCATGCTTCGTCCATGCCCCTTTTTCCACGGAATACCAGTAGCTTTCGTAGCGCCGGCTCAGGCGCTTTTTCTGCTGCGCTAGCCAGCGCCGATTGGCCTCCAGGCGCGGAGCCGCAATCTGCGCGAGCGCGGACTCTTTCCGTTTCGATCCGGAATAAATGCGGAAACCTGCCGTAACCGTCCTCGCCGAAACACCCGTGTACAACTGGCCGGTCTCGCCTTCGCCGCCGAACGGCGCGCTGAATTTCACGTACATCTGCGCGCGATACGGAGTTTTGTCCTTGGCAAAGCGGATATCGCGATTGATGCGTGACAAATTCGCGCCCGTACGGCCGCTGGTTTCAAATCGCGGATCAAGTCGCAGAACTGCGGGCGCCAGTTCCTCGCAAAGGCGCCGCAACGGCTGCACAACACACTCCTGGTAGCGTTCGCGATTCGCCTGCATCCACTCCGTGCGGTTGTTGCGGGAGAGATCGCAAAAAAAGCGAAACGTATCGCGCGGAATGATTGGCTTTGAATTGGCCATGTGCGAACCGCCGATGGTAACGGCACACCAGCGTACACGATTCCTTTGGCCCGTCAATTCGTCTGACTGGTGGGCCCCTTGGCGACCCCGGTGTTTTCCAAGTCGGCTTACGTTAAGCGGCAGAACCAACCAAATATCAAGCGAAGAATTGACGGCCAGATTGGGGCTTGCGAGTAGGTGTGGGCGAGGGCTAGGCTGCGAGGATGGGCGAATTTACTGTTACGGATAGAACGAAGGTGCGGCGGAAGGCGGACCGGGCGCGTTACGACCGGGAAACCATCTACCGGATTCTAGACGAGGCGTTTGTTTGCCAGGTGGGATTTATTGCGGACGGCATGCCGTTTGTGGTGCCGACGAATTACGTACGCGTGGGCGACAAGCTGTATCTGCACGGGTCACCGGCGAGCCGGTTGATGAAGACGCTGGCGACCGGCGAGCCGTTCTGCCTGAGCGTGACGCTGCTGGACGGGATCGTGTTTGCGCCTTCGGCGATCGGGCATTCGTTGAATTACCGGTCGGTGGTGGTGATGGGCAAGGCCGAGGTGATCGCGGAACCGGCGGCGAAATTGACGGCGATGCGGGATTTTGTCGAATACGTGATCCGCGGGCGGTGGGCGCAGGTGCGGCCTCCAAACGAGAACGAATTGAAGGCGACGATGGTGCTGGCCGTGCCGCTGGTGGAAGCTTCGGCGAAGATGCGCACGGGATTTGCAGTGGATGATGAGAATCAGGATTACGACACGTCGGCGTGGACGGGAGTGTTACCCCTGAGAAGGATGCCGCAAGCGCCACTGGATGATCCACGGAGCAAGCGGAAGATTCCAGCGCCCGCCAATATCGTGAACTACGTGAGACCGCAGAAAGGCTGAAAGAGCGTAGTGGGATCGCGCAACCCAAGCTGTGTCCGCAGCTACTCCCCAGCTTCGGCGGCCAATGTTTCGACGACTGCAGTGTTTTGCAGCAGTGCCGGGGGCAGTCCGTGCCGCTCTTGCAGATACGATGGGCTGTTGTAAGAAACCCACACCTTTCCCTGGGCATCTTCCCAGATCAAAATCTTAAGAGGAAGATCGATGGCGATACTGGGCGCCGACAGCATCAGCGGAGTACCAGCTTTGGGGTTGCCGAAGATCAGCAGTTTGGTGGGGCGCATTTTCATTCCCACGTTCTCGGCTTCTCCGCTATGGTCGACCAGCGCAAAGAGAGCGACTCCTTTGGCTTGCAGAATATTCTTGAGCTTTTCCACGGTTTGGTGGACCGAGTGATTGCTTGGTTTGTCGATGATTCCTTTGTTTGTTGCCGGTGCCACAGTACCTCCTCGTTGTTTTCGGGATCTCCGGAGTCTACACGCCAATTTCTACTTTCTGCACCTCTGCAGAGGCGTTCGCGAAGTAAAGCTGGCTCACCTTGACATTCTACCGGGAGCGCGGTAAGGTCACCTAGAATGTCTACTAAAGAGGCGAAAGAACGCATCGAGCTGCTGCAGGGCACCTTGGACCTGCTGATTCTGCGCACGCTGCTGCTGGGGCCTGCGCACGGCCACGCCATCGCCAAGGCCATTGAGTTCAACTCCGACGATGTGTTGCAAGTGGAGCAGGGGTCGTTGTATCCGGGGCTGCACAGGCTGATCAAGCGAGGATGGATTGCGGTCGAAGAGGGGATTTCTGAGAACAATCGCCGGGCAAAGTTCTACCGGTTGACAGCCAAGGGCCGACGGCAGCTGGCGGTCGAGACCGGAAAATGGGACAAGCTGGCGGGAGCGATCGCGCGGATTCTCAGGCCAGCGGAGCGGGAGGGCAAATCATGAGTCGCCGCAAGCGTATGTTGGAAGAGCTTGACCAGGACATTCGCGACCACATCGAGCGGGAGACGCAGGACAATATCGACCGCGGCATGTCGCCAAAGGAAGCGCGTTATGCGGCGGTGCGCAAGTTCGGCAACGTGACGCGAGTAAAGGAAGAGACGCGGGAGGTGTGGAGCTTCGTTTGGCTGGAGCAGCTGCTGCAGGATATTCAGTTCGGGTTGCGCATGCTCCGCAAATCTCCCGGCTTTGCGGCGGTGGCCATTCTCACGCTGGCATTGGGCATTGGCGCAAACACAGCTATTTTCAGCTTGATCGACGCGGTAATGCTGCGGTCGCTGCCGGTCGAGAATCCTTCGCAGTTGGTCGTGCTTAAGTGGGGCGCGCGCAACGCGCCGAACATTCACGGCTACATGTCTTCGGGCGACTGTCCAACCGATTTAAGCTTCGCCGCACGCAATCCGTCAGGGTGCTCGTTCTCCGAGCCAATGTTTCGCGAAATAGCGCAAGCAAATGTCTTTTCGGCGACAGCGGCGTTTGCCAACTCTGGCAGGTTGAACGTGACAGGGAACGGCCCCGCGACCGTTATTAACGGCCAGCTCGTTTCGGGGGACTTCTTCCGTACGATGGGTCTCAAAGCCGCTGCAGGCCGGCTGTTTGAAGCATCCGATGACACACCGTCGGCAGCGCCCGTCGCCGTGTTGAACTATGGCTACTGGCAGAGCGCGTTCGGCGGCTCTCGCGACTTAGTCGGCCGCACGATTGAACTCAACAGTGTCCCATTCACGATTATCGGCGTAGCCGAACAGCGATTCACCGGAATCACGCCAGGCAGCGATTACGACGTTTGGCTGCCGCTCTCCGATGCGCAAAGCATTACCGATCCCATGCGCTGGGAAACCCGGCAGGGTGACGTCAGTTACTGGTGGCTCACGATTGTCGCTCGGCTTAAACCCGAAACACAGCTCACGCAGGCGCAAGCGGCGACGAGCGGCCTCTTCCGCAATGAAATGCTTCACGGATCCGTCCCGCTTTTCCATGGGGGCGACGTGGCGGTACCGCCTGCGTCGAGACGGGGCGGGCCGGGCCGGAGTGGCGCGGTTCGCGGCCAAATAGTTTACGGTGGAGTGCCACCACCGGCTGGCGGCAATGGTCCGGCAAGCATGCCCGCGCCGCCGCAGCGGACTCCGACCACGAACCCGGCGCAAGGTCAGAGGGAAGCCGCTAGCGGGGCGATGCCGCCGCAATCCGCGGGCAATAAGCCGGTCATCATTCCTGCGCCGCAAGGAGCAGCTCCGGCGGGTGGCCCGCGCGGATCCGAAATGGCTAGCGAACCAAAGACGTTGTCGACGACCGCCGACAATCCGCAAGTGACGCTTGTGCCGGCGCAAAGCGGTCTGATCGGAGCGCGCAGCCAGTATTCCAATCCCCTCTACGTCCTGATGCTCGCTGTCGGAATCATTCTGCTGATTGCGTGCGCCAACGTCGCGGGGCTAATGCTCGCGCGGGCTGCGACGCGGCAGAAGGAAATGGCGGTGCGACTGGCGCTGGGTGCGGGCCGCGCACGCGTTGTGCGCCAGCTCTTGACGGAAAGCGTGATGCTCTCGGTGCTCGGAGGCGCGCTAGGGATTCTTTTCGCCTACTGGGGAGCACACGCGATCATTTCCTTTGTTTCGAGCAATCAGACGCGTCCTCTGGGATTCGCGACGGGTGTCGACCTGCGCGTCCTCGGATTCACCGTCGCGGTTTCGCTGCTCACCGGAATTCTGTTCGGCATCGCACCGACTTTTCGCAGCGCGCGCTTCGATTTGACGCCGGCGCTCAAGGAAGGCGAGAGAAGCTTCGCGAGTTCAGGGCATGTCGGCGGAAAATGGTTCTGCATCGGCAATGCGCTCGTGGTGGCGCAAGTCGCGCTGGCGATTGTTGTGCTCGTGGGCGCCGGACTTCTGGTGCGCACGCTGGCGAACCTGCGCAGCATCGACGTTGGATTCGATTCGCACAATATCTTGATTTTCGGAATCGACCCGACGCTGGTCGGCTACAAAGGCCCGCAGGTCGACAGCTTCTACCGCGACTTGCAGGGGCGCCTCTCCGAAACGCCAGGCGTGAAGTCCGCGAGCTACTCGATGATGCCGCTGTTAAGTAACGGGCTGATGATCACCAACTTCCACTGGCCGGGCACGCCGCAGGATCAAGAATCCGAAGCGGACATGCTTGGCGTCGGCCCAAATTTCTTCGAGACGCTGCACATTCCGTTTCTCACCGGCCGCGGATTCAGCGCTTCCGATTTCAAGCTGTCCGCGTCGAACGACGGAGCGACTCCAACTTTGGCGCCAACTCCGGTGATCGTGAATCAGGCATTCGTCGAGAAATACCTCAGCAAGGAGAATCCGCTCGGGAAACAATTCGGCCAATCGGCAGGAGACACGAACGGCCCGGCGAATCCCGGCTACGAAATCATCGGCGTCGTGCGCGACGCGAAGTACAACAGCCTTCGGCGGGAGATTCACGCCATGATGTACACGCCACAGAACTTCGGTGGAGCGTCCTTTGAATTGCGCACGGCGGCAGATCCGCAGGCTATTCTTCCCGCAATACGCGAAGTCGTGGCGCAAGTAAACACCAATTTGCCGCTCTTTGACGTGAAAACGGAATCGCAGCAAATCGACCGGTTGCTGTTTCAGGAGCGGCTGGTCGCGCGGCTATCCGGCTTCTTTGGTTTGCTGGCGCTGGTGCTGGCGTGCGTGGGATTGTACGGACTGCTGTCCTATGAAGTGTCAAGGCGAACACGTGAAATCGGAATTCGCTTGGCCCTCGGCGCGCAACCGGGAAGCGTTCTGAAGCTGGTCTTGCAGCAGGGAGTTGTGCTGGCGATTGTTGGAGCCGGCGTGGGCATCGGTGCGGCGCTGGGCGTAACGCGCTATCTGACCTCGCTGCTCTATGACGTGCACGCCAACGATCCGCTGACGATGATTGCCGTCGCGATATTGCTGGCGCTTGTGGCGCTCGCCGCTTGCTACGTTCCGGCTCGCCGCGCAATGCGTGTTGATCCGATGGTTGCGTTGAGATATGAATAGTCCTTCGCGCGCCTGACCCGCAACCGCTCCTTAGTACAACCTCTCGTGACGTGAGTGGCCGCGATGACCCTCCAGCACGAATTCAGACAAGCAGTGCGCAAATCTAATTTCTGGCCATTGCTCGTGCTCGCGATTGCCCCCGCGTGACGGCGTATTCGGAACTGGTGCCGCCGAAAGAGACTGGTTGCGATAGCGGCTACGTGCTAGGATGCGCGCGGCAAGGAGGAGAGATGAAAACTATCGCGAAAGGTATGCTGGGAGCCGGGGTAGCAGCGATTTCTCTTTGCGCGTCGGCGCTGATGCTGCACGGGCAGCAGAAGAGCGTTTCGGTGGAGGGATATGTGCTGGATTCGGCTTGCGCGTTCACCAAGAGTCTGGAGAAGCCGATCAGCCGCGAGTGCGCGCTGAAGTGCGCGAACGCGGGTTCGCAACTCGTGATTTTGAGCGACGATGGATCGATTTATTGGCCGATCGCGGATACTACGCCGGCTACCGGCCAGAACGCGCGCCTGCTGGAGTATGCGGGCGGGCGCGTGACGGTGAAGGGCAAGTTGTATGACCGCGGGGGATCGCATGCGCTGGTGATCGAACAGATCGCCGCGGCGCCGGCAAAGAAATAGAGCTGCATCTCAAACGTTGCAGGTCCGTGCCCTCCTTGTTGGTTTGGTGTGAGCCGCGACGCGATTTGCCAAATAAGCGGTACGACGTTTCCTCAGGCGCTAAAGCGCATTGCTGCGACCAGTGTAATTTCGGAGCTGAAGCTCCGACCCCCAAATTGTGCAGAGACAATGGAGCCCGACGTGGCCGACAGCGAGACTGTGCTGGCCGGGCTGAAGCCTGGCGCCTACAATATTCGGCGAGGAACTTTGCCCACTTTGCGCAGACCCAAGCGACTTGAGCCTATTCCCGAGATTCTGATTTTCGATGTGGACGGCGTTTTGGTGGATGTGCGCGAGAGTTTCTTGCGCTCGGCGCTGGAAACGATGCGATCCTTAACCGGGAAGCGAGTAACGTGGGCGGAGCTTTACAAATGGAAGAACAAATCGGGAAACAACGACGACTGGAGCATGGTTTCCAACTGGGCGACGGCGCTGGGGCGGCCGACGTCGTACGAGGAGGCGCGCGACGCCTTTCAGCAGTTTTATTGGGGTTGCGACGGGCGGCCGGGAAATGTGCGGCGAGAGAAGATGCTGGTGACGCCGATGCAAGTGGAGCAGTGGGCGACGCGATTTGAACTTGACCTTTTCACGGGGCGGACGCGGCAGGAATTTGCGTACACGTTTGAACGCTGGGCCGGAACACGACAATTTCGCACCGTGGTGACGATGGACGATGTTGCTCGAAAGAAGCCCCATCCGGATGGATTGCTGAAGATTTTGGGCGGACGCGATCCGGGGACCGCGCTATACGTGGGCGACAATGTGGATGATGGGCTGGCGGCGCGGGCGGCGAGGGTGCGGTTTATTGCGATTTTGCCGGCGGGAATTTACGGATACCGCCAGCGGGCGGCAAAATTTCGGGAACTGGGGGCGCTGGCGCTGCTGCCTCGGGCTACGGCGATTACTTCGTGGTTGAAATGATCGCGGGAGAAGGCGTCCTTCGCGCGCGAAATTGAGAGACTGGTTGCGATCGCTCAAGCGGCAAGACCTCCGCAGTCCCATGGCAACCTTAACGCCCTGACTGCCTCTAATGATGTGGGGATCACTGCGCTTTGAGTGGTGATTCAGCCGGTTCCAGCCCACGGGGAACTTCCGGCTCCGAATACGGGAATGTACAGCGAGAGCTGTGCACGGGAAACTGTGTGCAAGAGATGAGTGCCATGAAATCAAGACTTGTAAGAATTTGCATCGTGACGGGCAGCGTGGGAATTCTCTTGGCGGCCTGGCCGACAGGCGCGAGAGCGCAGGCACCGGCGGGTCCATTGCCGGCGGCGACACCGCAGCCGCCGACGTCGCCGGATGTGCGGCCGCAGGTGCAGAGCGCGCCAGTGAAGCCGCGCACTTCGATCCTGGGAGCCTGGAAACTCAATCGCGACGAAAGTGATGACCCGCGAAAGAAAATGCAGGATGCACGTGGCGCGGGCGGCGGAAGGGGCGGCGGCGGCGGAGTACGCATGGGCGTCCCAGGAATGGGAGGAGGTCCGTACGGCGGACGGCGCGGCGGAGGCGGGAACGAAAGCGATCAAGACCGCGAGCGAATGCAGGAATTCATGAACCCATCCCGCTCGCTGACCGTTGCTGAGGCGAAGAAGGACGTCGAGGTCGATATGTTCGACGACCAGGAGCGTAAGAGCGCCTTTTTCACGGACGGACGCAAGCTGCGAAAGACAAAGGACAGCAGTACCCAGGAGATTGCGGCACATTGGGATGGCAACCGGTTGGTGACGGATGAGAAAAGCCCCAGCGGACGGAAGATAAGCCGGACCTACGGGACGCAACTGTATGAAACGCTGCGGCTTACCCGGGGCCGCTCGGATTCACAGGTCAGTATTCGGTACGTGTACGACCAAGCGGACGCGCGGACCGCAAACTCCCCACGAACGCGCCAATAAGCCGCGAAGCAATGCGCAGTTTTTGCTACGCTGGATGAAGCGGGCCGCATTGACTGTGCGGCGCGGCGGATGCTATAAAATATTGTTTCATTAGGCAGCTACAGGCCCACCGTGAAGTTTGTTGAGGGTCGAGACCCGGTGCGGCTGCCTACCGCTCGTGGCCCACGCGGCCAGACTTGAAGGGGTTCAGGCGAAACAACTTAGATGCAAGAGATTGTTCTTCAACTTGGGGAACTGTTCCTTCAGGCTGTGCCTACAGTCCTGATTGTTCTGGCTTTTTACTTGATACTGCGGGCGCTGTTTTTCAAGCCGCTGCGGGCGGTGATGGCGGAACGCGATGCGCGCACCGCCGGAGCGCGCAAGGCCGCCGCAGCCGCAGAAGCCGCCGCAGCGGGCAAAGTGAAGCAGTATCAGGAAGCGCTGAGACAGGCCCGCACGCGAGTGTACGCCGAGCAGGAAGCGGCGCGGAAAAAAGTGCTGGACGAGCGCGCTGCGCTCCTGAAAGAGGCACGAAGCAAGGCGGCCGCGGAAGTCGCGGCGGGCAAAGAACGCGTGGCCAAGGAATTGACGGCGGCGCTGCAGGAACTTAAGGCTTCGGTGGGACAGCTAGCGGCGGAAATCGCGCGCCGGGTGCTGCAGGTCGCGCCACGGCCGGGCGGGCCGGCGAGAGAGGCCCGATGACGCGGCACGGCTTGTGGAAGGCTTTTGGCGGCGCGCTTTTGGTTGTACTCTTCACGGCATTGAGCGCGCTTGCCGCAGAAGAGAGCGGCAACACTACGACCGCACGCGCGAATGAAATCTTCAAGTGGATTAATTTCGCGATTGTCGCGGGCCTGATTGCCTGGGTTTTCCTGAAGCTCACACCTCCTTTTTTCCGCAAGAACGCTGAAAACATCAGCTCCGCGATTACAAAAGCTACAGCGGCGAAAGCGGAAGCGGACCGGCAGCTTCGCGAAGCGGAGGAGAAGCTGGCGCGGCTGGAGCAGGAAGTGGCACAACTGCGAGCGACGGCCCAGCGGGAGGCGACGGCAGAGGCGGAGCGCTTGCGAGCGATCACGCAAAGCGACATACAAAAAGTTGGACTGGCGGGCAAGGCGGAGATTGAGGCTGCGGAGCGCGCCGCGCGGCTGGAGCTGAAAGCAATTGCGGCGAATCTGGCGGTGGATGGCGCGGAATCGCTGCTGGCGAGACAGTTGACGCCCCAAGCGCAGGACTCGCTGGTGGCGGCGTTCGTGAAAAGCCTTGAGGGGAGGCCGAATTGAAGTCCGCGAGCTTGCAGTATGCGAATGCGCTGGCGGATATTGCCATGGCGCAGGGCGCGGCGGAGATAGCCACGCAGCAGCTACGGGGATTCGGCGCATTGTACGGTGAGTCTGCGGAGCTGCGGAATTTTCTCTCGAGCCCGGCGGTGGAGGCGGAAGCGAAGCACCGCGTGATAGAAAAATTGCTGGCGCGCGTAGGCGCAAGCAAGATCGTTCGCAATTTCTTGTTCGTGGTGGTGGACCACCGGCACACGCACGTCTTGCCGGAAATGATCGCGGCATTCCAGGAAGTGATTCGGGAACGGCAAGGAATCACGGAAGCGCAAATTTCCTCTGCGGCGGAGTTGAACGCGGCGCAGAAGAAGGAAATGTCGTCCGCGCTGGAGCGACTGACGGGAAAGCGCGTGGAAGCAAAGTTTTCGCTGGAGCCGGGACTGCTGGGCGGCGCGGTGGTGCGGGTCGGGGATACGGTTTATGACGGGTCGTTGCGCAGCCGGTTGAACGAATTGCGGGCGCGCTTGGCGTCGGAATAGGGAGCGGGAGCAGGAATGGCGAACATCAAAGCGGACGAAATCAGCAAGATTCTGCGCGAGCAGATTGAAAACTACGAGCAAACCGTGGCGGTGGATGAGGTGGGCGCAATCATCAGCGTGGGAGACGGGATTGCGCGCATTCACGGCCTGGAAAAAGTGATGGCCGGGGAGATGCTGGCGTTTCCGCACAATATTTTCGGCATCGCGCTGAACCTGGAAGAGGAAGAAGTAGGAGCGGTGCTGCTGGGCGAGTCCTCGGAGTTGAAAGAGGGGGACGTCGTCAAGCGCACGAACACGATTATGTCCGTACCGGTGGGCGATGCGCTGATCGGGCGCGTGCTGAATCCGCTCGGCGAGCCGGTGGACGACAAAGGACCAATCAACACGAAGGAGCGGAATCCCCTGGAGCGCATTGCTCCCGGCGTGCTGGACCGGCAGCCGGTGCGCGAACCGCTGCAGACGGGCATCAAGGCCATCGATTCGATGATTCCGATTGGCCGCGGACAGCGCGAGCTGATCATCGGCGACCGGCAAACGGGAAAGACGGCGGTTATTCTCGACACGATTATCAATCAAAAGGGCGGGGACCTGATTTGCATTTACTGCGCGATTGGGCAGAAGAGGTCGACCATCGCGCAGGTGATGAAGGTGCTGACCGACGCCGGGGCGATGGATTACACGATTATCGTGGCGTCGTCCGCTTCCGAGCCGGCTTCGGTACAGTACATTGCGCCGTATGCGGCTTGCGCGATGGGCGAATTTTTCCGCGACAACAAACGGCACGCTGTCACGTTTTACGACGATCTTTCCAAGCACGCGCAAGCCTATCGAGAAATTTCACTGTTGCTGCGGCGGCCGCCAGGACGCGAAGCGTACCCGGGCGACGTGTTCTATTTGCACTCACGCCTGCTGGAGCGCGCGGCCAAACTGAACGACAAGCTGGGCGGCGGATCGCTGACGTCGCTGCCGGTGATTGAGACGCAGGCGGGCGACGTTTCCGCGTACATTCCGACCAACGTGATTTCCATCACCGACGGACAGATTTATCTGGAAGCAGACTTATTCAATGCCGGGATTCGCCCGGCAATCAACGTCGGCATTTCCGTGAGCCGCGTGGGAGGCAACGCGCAGATCAAGGCCATGCGGCAAGTGGCGGGCTCGTTGCGTTTGGACATGGCGCAGTACCGCGATCTGGCGGCGTTCGCGCAGTTTGGCGCGGACCAGTTGGATAAGGCGACGCAGGCACAACTGGCGCGCGGCCAGCGTTTGACGGAGATTTTAAAGCAGGACCAGTACGCGCCGCTTTCGGTGGAGAAGCAGGTGCTCAGCATTTATGTGGCGACCAGCGGACAGATGGATAGCGTACCGGTGAGCGAAGTGCGGCGATTCGAGAGCGAACTGCTGCAATTCGTGGAAACGAATCATGGGTCGATTTTGAAGGCCATTCGCGATAAGAAAGCGCTGGACGACAGCATCCGGGCGGAGATCAAGAAAGCTGTGGATGCTTTCAAGGAGCGGTTCACGGCGGCGGTTGCCGCGGCGGCGAGCTGAGGGTTCTTAGCCTCGGGTCTCAGCAAACATCATGCCCACACTTCTCGATTTTCGGCGGCGCATCCGCTCGGTGAAAAACAGCCAGCAGATTACGCGCGCCATGAAATTTGTGGCCGCGGCGCGGCTGCGACGCGCGCAGGAAGCGGCGCTGGCGGCGCGTCCTTACGCGCAAGAGCTGGCGCGCGTGTTGAGGTCGACCATGGCGCGCATCCAGGAGCCCCAGCATCCGCTGCTGGAGCGCCGAGAAGAGAAAAGCGTGCTGGCGATTGTGCTCACCGGAGAGCGCGGGTTGGCGGGCGCGTTCAACACGAACATTTTGAAGAAAGCGAATGAATTCTTTCGCGCGAAGCGCGACAAGAAAGTTGTGACGATTGCGGTGGGCAAGAAAGGCCGGGACGCGCTGAAGAAGGCGGGGTTCACGTTTGCCGGGGAGTGGGTGAACGTTCTGGCGCGCGTGGAGTTCAAAACGGCGGGGGAAATCGCCAAGCTGGCGACGGATCTGTACGCCGAGAAGAAAGTGGACTCGGTGTACATCATTTTCAGCGAATTCAAGAGCGTGATGACGGCGAATCTAACAATAGAGAGGCTGCTGCCGGTGGAAGCGATTCGCGAGGAAAAAGGCGGCAACGAAGAAAAGGAATCCGGGAAAAACGCCGACGTTCAGGTGGATTACATATACGAGCAGCCGGAAGCGCAGTTGTTGGACAAGTTGCTGCCGCGGTATGTGGAGACGCAGATTTTGCGCGCGATGCTGGAATCTTCCGCGTCTGAATACGCGGCGCGCATGACGGCCATGGAATCAGCGACAAGAAACGCCGGCGATGTGATCGAGGCATTGACTCTTTACATGAATAAGGTGCGGCAAGCGGCCATCACGAAAGAAATCATTGAGATTGTCAGCGGTGCAGCTTACGGAGCTTAGGAGCAAGCATGGCGGAGAAAAACGTGGGGCGAGTGGTGCAGGTTATCGGACCGGTGCTGGATATTCAGTTTGAGGCCGGGCACTTGCCGGCGATTTATAACGCGGTGCGCATCACAAGCGATGGTTACAACTTGCCAGAACCACTCGATGTGACCGTGGAGGTGCAGCAGCACTTGGGTGAGGGCCGCGTGCGTGCGGTGGCCATGGAGCCTACCGAGGGCATGGTGCGCGGCATGAAGGCCGTAGATTTGGACATGCCCATCAAGGTGCCGGTGGGACGGCCAACGCTAGGGCGCGTCATGAATGTTCTGGGTAAGCCAGTCGATCAATTGGGTCCAATCGTAAGCGAAACGCATTATCCGATTCACCGGCCGGCACCGAAGCTGGAGGATCAGTCCACGACACTGGAGATGTTTGAGACCGGAATCAAGGTCGTCGATCTGATCGAACCTTATGTCAAGGGCGGCAAGATCGGCCTGTTCGGCGGCGCGGGCGTAGGCAAAACCGTGCTCATTCTGGAGCTTATTCATAACGTTGCTTTGAAACACGGCGGACTCTCTGTGTTTGCCGGCGTGGGCGAGCGCACTCGCGAAGGCAACGACCTGTGGCTGGAAATGTCCGAGAGCGGAGTTATCGTTCCAGGTAATACGGAAAAATCCCGAGCCGCTCTGATCTACGGCCAGATGACGGAACCCCCCGGAGCGCGCCTCCGCGTGGGCCTCACGGGCCTGACCGTCGCCGAATATTTCCGCGATGAAGAGCACTTGGACGTGCTGCTGTTTATCGACAACATCTTCCGATTTGTGCAGGCAGGCTCGGAAGTTTCGGCGCTGCTGGGACGCATGCCCTCGGCCGTGGGTTATCAGCCGAACCTCAATACAGAAATCGGCGAGCTGCAGGAGCGCATTACCTCGACGAAATCCGGCTCGATTACGTCGGTACAAGCTATCTACGTCCCGGCCGACGACTACACCGACCCTGCGCCGGCGGCGACGTTCACGCACCTGGACGCCACGACGAACCTGAGCCGGCAGATTGTGGAGCGCGGGATTTATCCCGCGGTTGACCCACTGGCCAGCTACTCGCGCATTCTCGACCCGCGCATCGTCGGCGCCGAGCATTACGCTGTGGCACGCGGAGTGAAATCGATTCTGCAGCGCTATAAAGATTTACAGGACATCATTGCGATTCTGGGAATCGAAGAGTTGTCAGACGAGGACAAACGCACCGTAGCGCGCGCACGAAAGATCGAAAAATTCCTGTCGCAGCCGATGTTCGTGGCCGCCCAGTTCACCGGCCTCGAAGGCAAGTACGTGAAAATCGAAGACTCGGTGCGCAGCTTCAAGGAAATCGTGGAAGGTAAGTACGACGAAGTTCCGGAGCAAGCCTTCTACATGGTTGGCTCAATTGACGAAGCGCTGGAAAAGGCAGAGAAAATGAAGGTGGGCGCCTAAGCAAGGCAATGCTTCCCGAGTCCATCGAGCTGGTCATCGTTACGCCGGAGCGGCAGTTGCTGCGCCAGACGGTTGTGGAGGTCACGCTACCCGGCGGAGACGGCTGCCTGGGCGTTCTGCCCGGTCACGCCCCGTTGATCACGGAACTGGGCATCGGGGAGCTGACGTATCGCGTGAAAGGTGCGGGCGAAGACGGGCGTCTGGCGATCATTAGCGGGTTTGCGGAAGTTTTGGGCGACCGCGTCACGGTGCTTGCGGAGACCGCGGAGCGGCCGGAAGAAATTGACGTGGCGCGCGCGGAAGAAGCGAAGAAGCGCGCGGAGCAGCGGCTGGCTTCGGCTTCGAGCGATCCGAGTGTGGACTGGGGGCGCGCGGCGGTCGCGCTCCAAAGGTCGCTGATTCGCATCCAAGTGGCGCGAAAGCGGCACGGCGCGCCCGTCTCGATCGAGTGAAACCGATGGAACCTGTTACGATGTACACCACGCATTGGTGCCCGGACTGCCGACGCGCGAAATATTTCCTGCAGCAACGCGGCGTAGCGTACCGGGAAGTGAACATCGAGGAGAACGAAGGCGCCGAAGCCATCGTCCTGAAAGCCAACAACGGCAAACGCAAAGTGCCGACACTGCAAGTGGGCGACCGCTATATTGCTTGCAGTCCGTTCAATGCGGCGAAGCTGGCGTTGGAATTGAACGTGCCACTGAATCCGTAGTTAATTCAGCGGCAGGCCGCGCGTCCACACGTTTGTCACCTGAAGATTTTCATCCAGCAACACAATGTCCGCGTCGGCGCCGGTTCGCAGCGCGCCCTTCTTGAACTCAATTCCCAGCAACTTTGCGGGATTCGCGGTGAGCATGCGCAGGGCGTCCTGCAGCGGGATTCCGAGCGCAACGACATTTCGCAGAGCGCGGTCGAGGGTAAGCGTGCTGCCCGCTAGTTTCCCTTCCGAATTGCGGCACACTCCGCCGGACACGGTGACTTCAAACTTGCCGAGCATGTACTTTCCGTCGGGCATGCCGGTAGCGGAGAGTCCGTCGCTTATTAGAATCACGCGGCCGGCGCCTTTCGCTTGCAGGAGGATGCGCATGGCCGCTTCCTCGACGTGGACGCCGTCAGCGATCAGTTCCGCGGTGACTTCCGGCGAGGTGAGCACGGCACCGATGACGCCGCTGTCGCGATGGGAAAACGGGCGCATGGCGTTGTAGACGTGCACGGCGTGACGCACGCCGAGGGCGATACCGGCGCGGGCTTGCTCGTAAGTGGCGTCGGTGTGCCCCATGGCGACCACGACGCCGGCATCGCGCGCCGCTCTTATACACGGCACGGCTCCGAGCACCTCCGGAGCGATGGTGAGGATGCGGGCGTTGCCGGCGGCGGCTTGCAGAAAGCGCTGCAGCAAATCGGCGGATGGCAATTGGATCCACTCCGCGGGATGCACTCCACGGCGCACTTTGTTAAGGAATGGGCCTTCGTAGTGGATGCCGAGGACTTCCGCCTTCGGCTGAAGGGCCTCGAACTGTCGGGTGATGTAGTGTGCAATTCCTTCGACGCTGCGACAGGTGTCGTCGGCGCTGGCGGTTACGGTGGTGGCGAGAAGAGAAGTTGTGCCGTGGCGCGCCAGCGTTTTTGCCACCGTGGACATGGCTTGCTCGCTGCCTTCCATTACGTCATGGCCGCCGGCGCCGTGGATGTGGACGTCGATGAAGCCGGGAATGGCGGTTTGGCCGCTTGCGGAGACTTCCGTTGCGCCGGAAGGAAGGCGCATGTCCTGGCGAGGGCCTATGGCCTCAATCACGCCGTCGCGAATCAGGATTCCGGCACCTGGGATTTCCGTCGTAGGAGTCAAAGCGCGAGCTACGTTCAGGAGAATGGTGGCCATAGGCAGGTTGACATCGTAGCGGAAATTTCTCGGGCGACAAAACGAACGGGCGGGAGCAAGGTCCCGCCCGTGGTGAACGATAAATTCAGGGGTTGTTACTTATTGGTCTTGGCCGGAGCCATGTCGATGCTGGCAACGGTGATCGTGTCCCCCTCCACCGATCCCTTCACGGTGACGTGATGGCCGGCGTGGGCTGCCACTTTGTCCTGGTCAGCGATGGCGTACACCTTCTTGTCAGCGTCGTCGACGAAGACGTACTTCGCGCCTTCTTTGACGCACTTCACCGTGCATTCGGCCGCGCCTTCATGGGCAGCCTTCGCGCCGCATTTGCTGTCCGTGATGTACCCGGTTAAACTGGCGTCACCTGCGAATGCGAATGCGCTGACGAAAAGGGCAACGACTAGAATTGAAGTAAATCGGATCTTCATGACATTCCCTCCTCAGACTGCACTGAGCCCGGGCCAGGTACTCTCGTGCTGCGGTTTCATCCCGCCTGGCTATAGTACGACTTTTTGGCATCGCTGAATAAGGACAAAAAAATAAGGGGAGGATGCTCTGGAATCCTCCCCTCAATTGCTCCGTAAATGGAGCATTTTGATTGTTTTATTGACCCGAGGTGGAAGCGCTTGCCGCCGTGCTCCCCGCAGCCTTAGGTACGCTCAGATAGCCGGAAGCGCTCGACTTGGTGACTTTGTTGACGACCAGTTCGAGAGCCGCACGGCTCCCGCCAGTGTAGAAGAAAATCGGCTCGTTGACGGAGCGGTTCTTCTTCTCGAAGGTCCTGTCATCCGCCAGGACGTTGATGGTGAATTGACTCTTCTTCTGGTTCGTGCTCTTCAACTCTACCTGGACGGCGCCGACCTTCTGCGCGCCAGCCCTGCGATTGACCGTAAATTCATAATAGTCACGCGTGCCCATATGGCGGAGTTGATCGATCTCGTCATGGTTACGGGCGATGAGGGTGCCCATTTCGCTGCGCGCCATTTGCAAATTGTTCTTGGTGGCGTCGAGATCGCTTCTCACGCCGGTCACGTCGGTGTTGAGCTTGTTGACGTCGTCGGCGCTAGCCTTGGCGGCGAGCTGTGTATTCACAGAGCTCTCCAAGCCTGCAATCTTCTTGTCCACGGCGACGGAAGACTGCTTGTTCTGTTTGCGGGCCTTGACCAAGTCCGCTTGCGTGACGTTCAACTTATCGGTGACGACCTTGAGGTCGCTCTGGAGTTGCTGATTAATATCATCTTCCTTGGCGAGTTTTTGCGCCAATGCATCATTGGCCTGCCTCACCGTGGTTTGCGTCGCCTGCTCCACGTTATTTGCGTGGTTGAGGGCGCTCCATCCAATTCCGATACCAAGCAGCGATACTCCCGCTAACACCGCCAGGGCAATTCCGACCCAGCGCGGCGTTGTGGTAGAGGTCATCTGAATCGGTTCTTGATACTCGCTCATTGACTTCGTCTCCTTGTACAGCAATACCCTGCGTTGTTAGAAACGAGCACCTGCTGCACCAAACGTCGCGAAGCGAGCCAGACCGCCCGAAGTGTAAGAATTACTGGGACTTAGCAGTCAAATGTGCAAGGAAGGGGACAGGGCTCATAAGTACTAGGACTAGTAAAACTTACGCAGCGCCTCCGCGCGGCCGTTAGTCGTGCCATTTCGATACAGCGACTCAATCTGCTTGCAGGATGACTGAGAAACTGGAGTAACCGACAGCGTTCGCAAGGCCTGTTTTTGAGGTTCTAGGCGACTTTTACGTCTGCGGCGGCTTCGTCGGCACGAGCAGGCCCGAAATAGCGGTCTAGCGTAGTCGTGGCGGCGTCCAAAACAACGTGACAATCCGGGCAATCTCGGAGGTGCTTCTCGATTTCACACTCCACCGATGGCGAGAGCTTTCCCTCTAAGTACCAGCAAATCAGATGGATAGTATCACGACAACTCATATCTCCGCCCCCCGGCGGCCCCGTCGAACCTCGCACCTTCACTCGTCAAGTGCACTTCCCTTACCAAAGGGGCGCGATGGTCTTGCGAGGCTTAACACGAACAGAATCAGGCTGATACGAATTTGCGGCACACGACGAGATAGCTTTCACTGGAAATCTTTACATCAGTGAAGGCTTTTCCATCCGCCCGGAGACGGGAACTTGTCCGCAGTGCCGGTGTCCAACGCAGGGAGGACGCGCGCAACCTCACATCCCTGCGAGCGCGGCGCCGGGCTGCTGCAGAAACAGGCAGGGGTCCGGCGTCGCAAATCCTAGGTGCATACGCTCGCAGCAACTTTGCGGAGGTGTGTGATGTCGCTCGATCCTAAACTCGTAACGCGGCAAGGTTTCGGTTCATTACAGAGTTGTTTGATGGAAGGCGATCCCGAGCAACGCGCTCGCGAACGAAGAGTGCGCCGGAAATCGTTGATCACATCGGTTCTTCTGCAAGCCAGCGTTCTCGCTGCGCTAATACTTGTGCCCTTGTTTGCCAAGCCGGCGCGCTTGGTCACGGCAATCGCGACGCCGATGCCGCCTTATCGGCACGTCGCTGCGCGCTCACAGGACACGCCAAGATCACCGGGTGACAGGCGAGTTTGTCTGGAGTGCTTCAACTCGCGGCCTGCGGACCTGACACATAATGCGACGGCTGAATCGAGCCAGCCCGCGGATCCTTTCGCGAACTCCCCAGGAAATGACATTCCGGCGGTTCCGTGCCCAAGTTGCATCGACATCCGGACTGCCGGGCCGCAGGCCCCGACCGTTAGCGAGCCGCGGCGACAAAAGCCACAGCTAGTTCACACGCATGTCGACCCGGCGATGCTTATTCATCGAGTGGAGCCGGTGTATCCGGCCTTGGCGAGGCAATTGGGTCGAGCCGGACGCGTTGAGCTCCGGGCGGTCATCGCGACGGATGGCACAATTCAATCACTGCAAGTTGTGAGCGGAGACCCTCTCTTTTATCAATCGGCTATAGATGCAGTGCGCCAGTGGCGCTACAGGCCCACGGTGCTCAACGGCGAGCCCGTGGAGATCGACACCTTCATCACCGTGATCTACAACATCGATCGTTGAGGGAGTCCCGAAGCGTAGAAAGCGGTGCTGAGGGCCGCGCTCTGCCCGCGCGGCCCTTTCTGCCAGCACCGTGCAACCGACACTCGGTCGCCGCTTCCGCGTTTGCGCTAGAAGTGGAAAACGATTCCGGTCGATACGCGCAGATTGTTTTGATTTCTGGCGTTTGGGTTGTTGAATTCGTCGAAACGAGTGAGCAAATAATCGACTTTCGCTGGACGAATCGAGACGTGCGAGCTGAGACGATAATCGAGCCCGCCGCCCACGGTCATCGCAAAGGCATTCTGGCTGTTGGCTGTTGCCAGCAGGCTGGCACCGGTATGCGCAACACCGAAGAGCACTTCACCGAACGGTGTCACGCGTCCAAAGCGGCGATAAGAAACGCGCGGACCGAACAGATACGTGGAAAGAGTGCCGTCCACGCCGCTGCCGAGTATGTTGGTGTTGTGGTAGCCGCCGAGATCGGCGACTCCGCTCAGCCAACCATTGAAGTTGTATGCGATGGACGCGCTGCCGCCGTTCAAACTGAAGCTGTCCGCGCCGGAGGTGGCCGGATTGGCACGAACGTAGGAGTAGCCGGCGAAAACATCGATGGTCTTCCGCTCCTCCTGTGCCTGCGTGGTCACTCCGAAAAGCGAAGCAAAACCGAGTAAAGACACAAAGACCCTGAGTTTCATAGAACCTCCATTCAGATTTATGTTTCAGCGCAGGCCGGCCAGACCACTGCTCGGCCGCGCGTTTCGCGGAGCGCCTCAGGCAGGAAGGCAGCTATCCGCATTTGTCCATGTTTTTACTTGCACATACAGATGCGCGAACCCCGGCGGAAGTTACCTGAGAGTGATTGAGAGTTGTACGTGGGGAGTCACTAAAATTCGACTAAAGCAGCGGCTCGGGAACGTGGCGAGCAATTGCCTCACGCGTTTCATCGCGCAAGCGGATGAGTTCGTGCCAGTCCGACGATTCGCCGCCGTGTGCAGGGTTATCCTGGCGGGGATAAATAGGCGGAGACAAAGTGATCGTCACACTGGTCGGCCGCGGCAGGTGCGTGCCGTCGCGGAGAAACTTGCGCGTGCCCGCAAGCGACACTGGAACAATCGGCACGCCTGCAGCCACCGCGGCCTTGAAGGCGCCAAGTTGAAATGGGCGAATGCCCTCGTCCGGAGTAAAGGTGCCCTCGGGAAAAACGAAAACCGATTCGCCGCGTCGCAAGAGGTCTTCCATTTCCTCCGCTTGTCGCAGCCGTGAATTCGAATCCGTACGATCGAAAGAGAGGTGCCCCATCTGGCGTAGAAACGTTCCGATAAACGGCATCCCGTGCACTTCCATTTTCGCGACGAAGCGATAGGGCACGCCCAAACCCAACATCAGCGGGAGCGCGTCGAAATAGCTGGTGTGATTCGATGCGAATATTTTAGCGCCGGGCGTATCCAGGTGCTCCTTGCCGACTACCCGGACACGACAGCCCGCCAGTGCGAACATAATCTTTAGCGTTGAAGAGGTAAAATGCCCTGCCGCGCGCTGGTCTTTGATCAGGCATACACGCAAGTAGGCGGGCACGATCCACAACAAGAAGACGATTCCGACGTACAGTCCATAGAGAATCTCAACAGCTCGGCCAAAGCCAGTGGCCGCGATCTTGCCGAAGCTTCGCAACGCGCTTCCTGCGCTGAGCCTCACAATTTGCATCCACGCTGGCGGTTTGGCGACGCAAAGCTGGCCGCTGCGAAAAAGCTGCTTGGTTTCCTCGCGGCGCAATTTTCCGCTCGATGTTTTCGGAATGCTCCCCGCCGGAATCAGCTCGACGCGATCCGGCGGAAGGCCCAGACCTTGCGACACTTGCGCGGTCACCGCGGCGGCAATGGCCGGGTGCTTCCGCGAATCGCGTTCGCGCACCTCGGCCACGACCACGAGCTTTTCTGTTCCGGAACCTTCGTCCTTGATTCCAAATGCGACGATGCAACCCTTACGAAGACCGTCGGCGCGAGCAGCCAATTCCTCTACTTCGTGGGGATACAAATTTCTGCCGCCTTTGATGATGATGTCCTTAACGCGTCCGGTGACGTAAATCTCCCCGTCTGCGCGATAGGCGCGATCGCCGGAATTCACCCATGCGAATTCGCTCTCGCCTGCCAAGCGACCGAGAGGAAACAACGTTTCCGTCGCCGCGGAATTTTGGTAATAACCGGCGGTCGCCGACGGCCCGCGAAACCACAGGAAGCCCTCCGTACGATCGGGGACTTCCTTTCCGTTTTCGTCGACGATGCGCACTTCGTGGCCGGGAAGCGCGCGCCCGGAGGACACAAAGGAAATAACCGACGCCGATGCAGATTCCGCCGGCACCGCGTTTCCGTGCGTCGTAAAGGCCTCACGCTCGATGTGGTCCACCCGCGGGCCGCGATTGAGCGGCGGAACAGTTACCGCCAGCGCTGCTTCCGCCAAGCCGTACACTGGAAGCTGCGCCTCGCGACGAAACCCATAACGCGAGAAACGCGCCGCGAAGCGGTCCAATGTTTCGGGATTGACCGGCTCGGCGCCGTTCAGTGCCGCGCGCAACGAGCTTAGGTCGAGCCCTTCGATATCCTTGTCCGCAATCTTCCGCACGCACAGCTCGTATGCGAAATTCGGCGCCGCCGTAATCGTTCCATGATGCTTGTGAAACGCCCAGAGCCACCGCTCAGGCCGCGTCAGAAAAGCCAGCGGCGACATCACCACCAGCGGCACACCGTAATGCAGCAGCGTCAGCCAAGCGCCGATCAGTCCCATGTCATGGTAAAGCGGCAGCCAGCTCACTCCGACGTCGCCGGGTCCGAGCTGCACCGCCTCGCCAATAGCTCGCATGTTGGCAAGCAGATTTGCATGCGTAAGCACTACCCCTTTGGGGTCGCCCGTTGAGCCGGATGTGTATTGCAGCAATGCAATGTCCGCCGATTTTCGCGCGCGCCTCCCGCTCAAATGCGCGGGTAGAGCGCCCGGCGCAGGAGGTGGCGCTTTGTCAGCCGCCTCTATCATCTCTTCCGCATCAACGACCGTTGCAAGCGAGCGCACGCGCGGCTTGAGCAGGTGCGCCACGGTCTCGGCACGGCGAAAGGTCAGCAGCAAACAGACTTCCGCATTGTTAAGAATGGCGGCCTGCCGCGCGGCATATTCTTCGATGCGATCCGCCCGGAAAGGGGGATAAATCGGAACTGGGATTGCGCCTGCAAGGAGGATGCCGGCGTAGGAAACAAAAAACGCGCGCGAGGTGGGCAGCATCATCGCCACGCGACCGCCTGCCGGCACGCCACGGCGCGCCAAATCGGAGGCGACGCGCTGCGCTGCCGCGTAGAGTTCGCCGAACGTCACGGTAAGGTCTCGGGCGCCGTCTTCGGCGTCCTCGCTGATGAGCAGATGCGCGCGCTCGGCGTCATGCGCAGCACGAAAGCGCAGAACATCGATTAGCGTTTGCGCCGCAAAAACTCCCGATTGCGCTGCTTCCCGATGCAGCGTTTGGACCGCGAGCGATGCCCGAAGCGCAGAAGACGCCTTTTCTTGGCTGCCGTGCGCCTGCGGCGCGTCCAAAATTGCGCGCGCGAGGTCCTCCGGAGTATTGGCCTCGGATGCCGCGCGGTCTGGAAGACGCACGCCAAATTCGGCCTCTAGCCGGGACAAGAGCTCAACGCGCTCCAGACTCCCGAGCCCTAGCTCGCGATCCAGATGCGAACCGGCGTTCAATATCGGCAGCGCGCCGAAGCTGCCCAGCTCCTGCAGCACTTCGCGCACGATTTCCAGAACGCGCTCTTGCGTGACCGAGCGGTCGAGTTGTGTCGTGGTGGTGGCCACAATTCCAGCCCGGAGGACTCTTCTTCCGCGCAGGCTACCATGCAGCAGCGCCGATTGCCATTGACAACTGCCGCGAGCGATCAAAAAGCCAGCGCCCCCTGCAATTCTAAGCGCTCTTTTGCTTGCCCTGCGCGGCCCAGCCCTTGGGCATCAGCGTGGTCGAGAGGTCCACACCGGAAAGATCAGCGCCGCTCAAATCTGTTTCGCGCAGGATGGCCACACCCAGATCCGCGCCCATGAATTTGGCACCGTTCACATTGGCCCCGCGAAGGTTGACATTGCGCAATTGCGCCCGCTCGAAATTCGCATTGGACAAGTCGCAGCGAAAAAACTCTATGCCGCTCGCTTGCGCTTCCGTAAGGTCCGCGCCGGGCAGAATTGCTTCGGTCAAGTCCGCGTTGCGCAGATCGGCACGGCGCAAGTTCGCGCCCGACAGGTCGGCTCCAGGAAGCTTCGATCGCCGCAAATCTGCGCCTTCAAGATTCGCATTGCGCAGGATGGCGCCGCTGAGGTTTACGCCGCTCAAGTCCGCGCGCGAAAGGTCCGCGCCGCCGAGGTCGGCCCTTGCGCCGCCATCTTTCCCCTGAAAAAAACGCGCGTGCGCCTCGAGTATCTCGGCCACGGCCTTGCCGTTGTGCCGAATGCCTTTCGTTTTCCTCAATCCCATGATCGTCCCACCATCTCTAGTGTCTGCCGCGTCTATTCTACTGAAGCCAGAGGCAACCGGAAAGCCGGACCACGCACCTATTCCAGGGTTGAGCGGGGCCCTACGTGTGCCCTACATTATTCTCGGTGCGGCGTGATGGCCTCTGGCATTACGATATAGCTGTAATGAATCACAACAACTATCCGCGGCGTTCCCTTGCCGGAGGCTTTGCATTCATTCTGTTTTTTTTGTACCTGCACACACGTGCGGCTGAACAAACGCAAGCCCCCGAGGACGAGATCGTCGCCAATCTTGCCGGAGGCCGCGTAATTGTTCACGTCGCGCGCGACGGCAATATTGTTTTCGCCGCCATCAATGAACCCGTGGAAGCGGGAGGCGTCCCACCTCGCGTGGTGGAAGTCGACTCTGCCCATGTTGCCGTGCTGCTGGGCGCTTCGGAATGGCGCCTTCCCGCGGACCCCAATCCCGTGCGGCTAGACCGCAACTTTGAGCGCGTTCACGCGCGGGATCCTAAATATCAATACGATGCCGGAGAAGCAGAGCCGGATCTTGAGACCATCGGCGTGGCGGTTCTTGAGAAATTGCGCCCTCTCACCGCGCAGCTCCATCACAAGATTGACCTCCTGCCTGATGAGCCGCTCCTCGAAATGGTGCTCATCGGCTATGCGCCAAATAACTATGGGCCCGAAGTGTGGACGGTTGAGTACCGCGTGCAGCAGCAGCAGGTCGCGACTCGCGGCGAGTATTGGCAGACGCGCCTTTTGCGCCCGCGCTTCACGCAACTGTATCCACCGGAAAAACATGCTCCGCGCATGATCGTCGAGGCCCGTTATCCTGCGGATCTGAAAGCGCCCACGCTGATGGCCCTAATCCAAGGGAACGACCCGACAATCGAGCAGCTTGCCGGTTCCGACGCCCGCTTTGCAAAAGTGATTGAGGCAGTGGACAAGGGGCAAGCGCAGAAAGCGGCTCCGGCAGACGCCGCCGATTTCCTCCGCGCCGTGTTGCCGCTCATTGCCGACAAGCAGCCGTTTATCCTGGCCAAAATGGAAGAGCAGCACGGCTTCGACTGGATTGTTCCGCCAGACGAGCCTGTAGAACGAGCCAAGAAGGGTGAAGAAGACAAGAACCGGCCCCCGGATGCGCCGAGCTTGCGCCGGAAGCCCAATCCCCCGAACCGCTAGGGGATTCTTTCGATGTTGTCTCCGCGTCGAATCATTCCGTCCGCGATCACGCGGTGCAACGGGCGAACCTCTGCGAGCTCTTCCATTGGCGAGAGACGTTGCGGGGCCCGGAATAGGTGTACCACGGCTGCCATCTTCTTCAGTCTCCAACCGCCTGCACTCTTCCTGCAGGCGCTCCGATGTCCCTCCGATAGTGCATGCCCTCAAAGTGAATCATTCCAGCAGCCTCGTACGCTTTTGCCTGCGCATCCCCCAAAGACGCGTCCCGAGCGGTTACGCCGAGAACCCGGCCACCGCTCGTAAGAATGTAGTCGCCTTGCCGCCGCGTGCCGGCGTGAAACACTTTCACACCGCTCATGCGCTCCGTAGCGGTTAGGCCCTCGATTCTCTTTCCCGCCTCGAACTTGCCCGGGTAACCCCCGGATGCGATGACGACGCACACGCTGGCTCCTGATTCCCACTTTAGCCTGGAAGGCTCCAATATTCCGGCGGCAAGCTCTGCAAGGACCTGTGCCAGATCGAAGTCCATCCGCGCAACGATCGCCTGCGTCTCGGGATCTCCTAACCGGCAATTGAACTCAAGCACCTTGGGTCCTGAGGCGGTTAGCATTAAGCCAACGTAAAGGAAGCCCTGATACAGAATTCCCTCGGAGGCCAGCCCCCGCATCGCCGGCTGAACAATGGAGTCGAGGATCTCTCGTCGCAGCTTAGGCGGCAGGAGTTCGTCTGTGGAGTAGGCGCCCATACCGCCGGTGTTGGGGCCGCAGTTGCCGTCGAAGACGCGCTTGTGATCGCGGGTCGGCACCAGGGACGCATAGCACTGGCCATCCGTAACAATGATAAAGGACAGCTCTTCTCCCTCGAGCGTCTCCTCCAGCAGCAACCGCTTCCCGCCGGCTCCGAGCTCATTCTTGTCCAGCACGCGCCGGATAAAATCTTCTGCTGCAGCAGCGTCCTGAGCGACAAATACTCCCTTTCCGGCGCATAAACCATCGGCCTTTATGACCACCGGCCAGTCCACACTCGAGAGCGCGGCAATAGCGTCCTGGGAGGAATCAAACTCGCCATACATTTGCGCGGTTGGAATACCTTGCCGGTGAAGAAACTCCTTCGCGAAAATCTTGCTGCCCTCGAGCTGCGCAGCTTCCCGTGAGGGTGCCACGATCGGCCAGCCGCGCGTCCGGAACGCATCGCCAATCCCGTTCACCAAGGGTAGTTCCGGCCCAACGATGGTTAGATCGGGACTGAGTCGCTCCGCCAAAGCAACGAGTCCCGGTACATCTGCGGGATCCGCAGCTAGGCACTCCGCTTCCGCTTCGATTCCACCATTTCCGGGCGCGCACCAGACTTTCTCAACTCGCGGGCTCTCCTTTAGTTTCCAGACCAGCGCGTGCTCCCGCCCTCCGCTGCCGATAACCAAAACCTTCATCCGTGTCCTCTTGGCCGAGTCCTTCGGAACGATAGAGCCAGCCCGCCATGAGTGTCAACTTGGCGCGAACCACCGCGCGCGAACCCTAAGAGGGCAGGACACCGCGATGTTTCGTATCGCTTAACCGTTACTTATTGTAGGGAGTGCCGGGAATAAGCCTTCTCGCGGTACAGCCTGCTCCTAAACTGAAGATCACACTCCTGGCGCTTCGAGCCACGAGGTGCCAAACCATGCTGATTCCTTTGCGCCACGAAAACATGGAGGGCCGCCGCTGGCCGGTCATCTCGATCGTCGTCATTGCCATTAACATCCTCGCCTTTCTGGGAACTCACTGGCAAATCGAAGCGCAGAATCCTAAGCGCTCGGAGGTTCGGGCGCACATCCTCCTGCTTGCGGCCATGCACCCGGAACTGGGCAAGAGCCCTGAAGTGCAGGAATTCGTAACCAGGTTTCAAAAAGGGAATCCGGCTGTCTGGAGTCGAGTCGCCTCGCCGAGCCGTGATGTGGCTGACGCGTGGGACGCGAAGATGCGCTTGATCGAAGACCCTGTTGAATTACAAGGACAGATGGATTCGCTGGCACAGGAATACGCGGAGCTTGAACACAACTCGATTCTGGAACGCTACGCATTTATTCCCGCGCATCCGCAGCCAATTTCGTATATCACCGCGAATTTTCTGCACGGCGGTTGGATGCATATCATCGGCAATATGTGGTTTCTGTGGCTTGCGGGCGCCATCCTCGAAGATACATGGGGCCGCATCATTTATCCTGTCTTCTATTTTGTTTCCGGGGCGATGGCGCTTCAGTTTTACGCCTGGGCCAGCCCCGGCAGCATAGTCCCCACGCTCGGCGCGTCCGGCGCGGTCGCGGCTTTGATGGGGGCGTTCTTGGTGCGTTATCCGAAAACCAAGATCGAAATGCTTTGGCTGTTTGGCTTTGGTTTTCGGTCCTATCGCTTCCATGCGCGCGCCTATTGGTTGCTTCCCTTGTGGTTGCTGATGGAAATATTTTCGGGCGCGATCTTTGGAAGTTCGGCCGGCGTCGCGCATTGGGCGCACGTGGGCGGATTCGTGTTCGGCGTGGTCAGCGCGGTCGGGCTCAGCTATTCTGGCCTGGAACACGTAGCCAATCAGGCCATCGAAGCGAAGGTCACTTGGACGGCAGAGCCTGCCATCGTGCAAGCCACCGAAAAAATGGATCAAGGAAAGTTGGACGAAGCTATCGCCATCCTGCACGCACACACGGCGAACAGCTCGGCCTCCCTGGACGCTTGGACGCTCCTGTCTCAACTGTATTGGCGCAAGAATGACATTCCGAAGTATCACGAGGCGATCATTAAGCTTTGCCAGATGCACCTAAAAGCACAGAATGTCGAAGCCGCTTGGCAGGACTTCGGAGAGTACTTGAACTCCGGCGGAGAGCGCATGCCCGCTTCCACCTGGCTGGAACTTTGCCGCGCCGCAGAAGGTCAGCAGAATTTCGAGCGCGCCGTGGAGGAATACGACAAGTTGGCGCGCGCCTATCCGACCGAACGTCAATCGTTGTTGGCGCTCATGGCCGCGGGACGGTTGTCGCAAAAGAAGTTGAACCGGCCCGCTGAGGCCCTGCACTTTTACAAGGCCGCCGCCGATTCACCGGTTCCTCACTTAGACTGGGCAGTGAACATCCAAAGCGGAATTTTAGAAGCGCAAAAGGCTCTGTCTGCGGCACCTGAGATCCCCGCTGCAAAGACCTAACCTTCCTATAATTCAAGACTGAATAACGGTTAGCGTCTCGGTCGATATGCCCTGCAGATGTGCTAACCTTGTTGCATGTATAAGAAGGTTAGCTAAAGAACGACTCAGGCTGTGTTCGCGGCGCGTATGGGAATGGTCACACTTGAAACGGCGTCCGATGAGGCGAGCATATGGCACCGTCCGTCGAAAATGCCTCCGGGGTCGATCACCATGCATGGGGAGTGAACTTCACCGGTGACAACGCCTTTCGGTTCAATCTCAACACGCCCCTTCGCAAAAATCACTCCATCGAAGCGACCTGAAATCACCACGCGGTTGCCTTCGATCTGTCCCTCGACTTTGGCGCCTTCGCCTAGGATGACTGTCTGCTCCGAGATAATGTTTCCTTTTACGTTGCCGTCAATGCGGAACGTGCCTGTAACGGTGAGGGTTCCCTCGAGGGTTACGCCTTGATCGATGAAACCTGTCCACTCTTCGCTGCTTGCGCCCTTTGCTGCTGCGCCGGGCCACTTCCACGCCATGGCAAGCCCCCAGGAATGACTCATACCACTCTAGCGACACCCGCCGACAAGTCAACGACGCGTTGTGATGCAGGTGTCGAATCAGGCGACGGGCTTGAGAAAAGTAAGTGGCTTACTGCATGAGAACTGGCGACAGAGCTTACTTCATCAAGCGGTCGTATAAGCCCATTAGTTGGGCGTCTTCGTAGAACTCCAGCACAAGCTGTCCGGGTCGCACCTTGGTTTTTTCGCGCAGCAGGACTTTGGTGCCGAGGTGCCGCTGCAGCTCGTCGAGAGCGGCGCGGATGTTCGGGTCGTGCGGAACGCCAGCTCCCGCGCTACCGCTCCGCGCGCGTCGCGCAGCAAGACGCTCAATCTGACGGACCGTCAAACCACCGCGCGAGGCTCGATGTGCATAACGCATTCGGAGTTGCGCGTCGGCGACGGCCAATAGGGCGCGGCCGTGCCCCGCGCTGAGTTTGCCTTCTTCAATCCATTCCTGAATTGTTGGCTCGAGCTTCAGAAGGCGAACCGCGTTGGCAACGGTTGCGCGGTCTTTCCCGGTGCGTTCGGCCACGGCCTCCTGAGTAAGTTGAAATTCTTGCATAAGCCGCTCGAACGCCCTCGCCGTTTCGATGGCGTTCAGATCCTCGCGCTGAATATTCTCAACTAGGGTCATTTCCAGCGCTAGCTCGTCGGAAACCTGGCGAACAATTGCCGAAACTCTGGTCAGACCGGCGCGCTGGGCGGCGCGCCAGCGCCGTTCGCCGGCGATAAGTTGGTAGCGTCCAGCAACGGGGCGGACGACCAACGGCTGAATGATGCCGCTGGCCTTAATCGAGCGAGCCAATTCCTCCAAAGCTTCTTCACGGAATCGCGTGCGAGGCTGGAATGGGCTTGGCTGAATCAAGTCCGTGTCAATTTCTTGTGGGCCCGCCGACATTGACTCTCGAACCGGTACTGTTGCAGTACCGGTCGAGGGGGAACCCGACGTCGGCCCTGCCGCCGGAGCCGGCGGATCAGGCTCCCGAATGAGCGCTCCGAGCCCCCGTCCTAATGCGTTTCTCGGCATTGGCGATTACCTCCTGAGCCAGTTGCGTGTAGCCCTCGGCTCCTTTGCTGTGTATGTCATAAGAAATAATGGGCTTGCCGAAGCTAGGTGCCTCCGCCAAGCGAACGTTGCGGGGAATGACGCTCTGAAGAATCTGCTTACCGAAGAAACTGCGCAGATCCGTGGCAACTTGGCGCGATAGTGTCGTTCGCTCGTCGTACATCGTGAGCAAAATGCCTTCGATCTCGAGACTTGGGTTTAGCGTCCTGCGAATGCGCATTAGCGTGTCGAGGAGCTCTGAAACGCCTTCTAGCGCCAAATACTCGCATTGTATTGGAACGAGTACTGCATCCGCCGCGACCAGAGCGTTCAAGGTCAACAAATCCAAAGCGGGAGGGCAATCCAAGATGATGAATCGGTACTTTTCGCGAAGGCCATCCAGAACAGACCGGAGTTTGTATTCACGGCTCTCGGCGGAAACCAACTCGACGGCAGCTCCCGCGAGGTTCTTATCTGCCGGGACTACATCCAGGCGTTCGACTTGCGACTTCTGAGTGATTCGATCGAAGGGTTCGTTCAGGATTAAAGAGTGGTAGAGCGTAGGCCGAGACGGATCTTTCTGAAAGCCAATCGCGGCCGTTGCATTGGCTTGCGAGTCGCAATCGACCAGCAAGGTGCCCTGACCTGCCACGGCGAGACAAGCGGCCAAGTTGACGGCTGTGGTGGTTTTGCCCACACCGCCCTTTTGATTAGCCACCGCGATGATTCGCGCCACCGACCCCCCAATGGGCGAAAACTTAGCAAAGCCCAAGACGAGATGCAAGATGTTTCACGTGGAACACAACGAATGCTGTGAAAATTCTTGACTGAATATAAATGTAAGACGGCACAATGTTCCACGTGAAACACCAGCGGCGAGGTCTCGAGCCGGCAGCATTTCGAATGGAAGAATCGGAGAGACCGCAGAGGCCCAAGACATGACCAAGAACCGCGCCTGTGTTCCACGTGGAACATCATGGTCAGCCCTGTCCTGTCGCAACTACCCTTGGCGAGCCCCGATTAGCCCGATTAAGAGGAACCTCTGTAAGGAGCGGGGAATCGGAATTGGTTTCTTCCACAACCATCCCCCGATTTTTTTGATCTCCTCCACGTCACGGCCGCCAACCCAGAGTATCGCCTGACTCGCCACAACACGGTCAGAGCGAGCCCAGTTCAGAAACTTATCGAACTCCCCCAATGCTCGGGAGCAAATGAAATTTAGGGGAGCAACCTCCTCTCCAAGCTCCTCATACTGACTGACGAGCACCCGCGTATCCGTTACACCCAGTTCGCGCACGACCTCCGCCAGGAATGTAGCCTTCTTAACGTTCGATTCAATCAAGAAAACCTGGAGCTCTGGTCGGGCGATTTTCAGGGCCAAGCCCGGAAAGCCACCCCCCGATCCCACATCCGCTAACCGGCCCGATTGCAGTGGCACAACTGCTGCCGCATACATGGACTCGCAAAAATGTCGGTACAATACCTCCAGCGGATCGTGAATCGCGGTGAGATTCACCTTCTCATTCCAAGCCAGCAGCATCGTTATGTAACGTTGAACCAAACTCACTTGCTCAGGCGTTAGCTGCACCTGAAATTCGCGCATCGCCTTCTCAATCAATTCCGGCGATAATGGAGCTGCCTTCTTAGTTAACATAATACCAACAGGTTATCATACTCCGTCTGTAACCACCTTACAATGAACAAGATAGCGCGGACCTGCTACTCCCGCAACTATGTCCACTGCTATGTGCCACACCACCGCAGGCACCAGACTACCCAAAACAGCCCGCGAACCTCCGAATAGAATCCCTAGCACCATTGTGCTTACAAATCCGGCCCGACCCTGATAAAGGTGCGCCAGCCCAAAAATGATAGATGATATCAGTATAACCGCTCCGAGCGGCAAACCTGCGCGAGCGAGCACCGCCATGGCAAATCCGCGATACAAGAATTCCTCGCACAATCCGGCGGTGACCGACAACACGAAGAAGGGAATCAGCTCCCTCGTGCTTTGCGGAAGTATGCGCTCCGCGAGGGCCTGTAGCGGCAATCGCAATGGGCTCGCCGACCGCCCCATGCGCCGCAGGTTGAGCCACTGAAGCGTCACGATCAGTGCGGCACCAACCACGGTGATAACTAGAAATGGAAGGGACTCCGGAAAACCCAAGCCGATTTGCGCGGCGCTGAACCCGTGCGCCCAGGCGCGCCACGCGGCGACGGCCGTTGCCAGCCACTGAAACGCGATGGTCGAACCGTACACCGAAAGCCGCTCTGCCGGTTCCACGCGCGGCTTGGCTAGAAGACGCTGCAGCTTTGCGAGGCCGCGCCACGGCACAATCACGCCCAACACGAAAAAAATCAGCAGAATGTCCCAGGGCATCGGGCGATGAAAGCACGTTCCGGCCCGCGAGTGCAATGCTTTGCACGAATGTCACGAGCAGCAAGCCAAAGACATCCCTATAATGCAACTAGCGACGAAGTGCGAGAGGTGTTCCGTTGGCGACGCAAGTGAAACTAACCTCCATGGCCAAGGCGGCGGGCTGTGCCGCAAAGTTGAATCCCGCCACGCTCGACGCCGTGCTGCGGAAGCTGCCGCGGCAAACGGATCCCAACGTTCTCGTGGGTTTTGACACCAACGACGACGCGGGAATTTACAAGATCGCCGAAGATATGGCGCTGGTGCAGACGGTCGACTTCTTCACGCCGATTGTGGATGACCCATTTCTGTTCGGCCAAATCGCCGCGGCCAACGCCCTCAGCGACGTCTACGCCATGGGTGGCAGGCCGATTTCGTCGCTTTCCATCGTAGGCTTTCCCGAAAAGGGCGACCCGGCAATTCTTGAGCAAATCATTCGCGGCGGTTTGGCGAAAATGAACGAGGCATGCTGCAGCGTGATTGGCGGCCACTCGATCCGCAACGAGGATATGTTGTTCGGCTATGCGGTCACCGGCTTGATTAATCCGCAGCGCGTGTGGCGAAATGTTGGCGCGCGCGAAGGCGATGTGCTGCTCTTTACAAAGCCACTCGGGACAGGCGTGATAACCACCGCGCTGAAGAAGGATCGCGCGACAGAGGAATCGCTGACGGCTGCGGTTTTGGCGATGACTACGCTGAACGCATCTGCGGCGGCCGCGTTGCAGGAAGTCGACTCCATGTCCGCTGGTGGGCCAAGCATTCACGCGGTCACCGATGTCACCGGTTTCAGCCTGCTGGGTCACGCGCGTGAGATGGCGCTGGGTGATCCAGCGCGTGGAATTGCAGCGGTGTCCTTTGAAATTGACCACCAGGCTTTCGACTATTTCCCGGGTGCCGTCGAAGCGGCGCGCGAAGGCCATCTCTCCGGCGGGCTCAAGAATAATCGCGCCTTTGTAAGTGACTGCGCCAATTTCGCGCCGAACGTTGCGCCAGAGTATCAAGATCTTCTCTTCGATCCGCAAACTTCGGGGGGCCTGCTGGTCGCCATCGCTCTGGAGGCCGCGGAAAGTGCGGTCGCGGCTTTGCACCGTCAC
>WNFS01001975.1_pt1 | contig 35836 bp, 29 predicted proteins | sample 5400141 | NCBI WGS metagenome assembly WNFS01 (sample SAMN13153358, study PRJNA577476) | soil metagenome | isolation source: 60 cm saprolite under Madrone tree | place: USA:California | collected 2016-06-14
GTGCCGCGGCCGGAAATCGAGAAAATGTCTTCAATGGGCATGGCGAACGGCTTGTCGACGTCGCGCACCGGCAGCGGCACGTTCTTGTCCACCGCTTCCATCAAATCGACGATCGTCTTTTCCCACTTCGCGTCGCCGTTCAGCGCCTGCAGCGCTGAACCCTTCACTACAGCAATCGAATCACCCGGAAACTGGTAGCTCTTCAAGAGTTCCCGAACTTCCAATTCCACCAGTTCCAGCAACTCGGCATCTTCCACCATGTCGCATTTGTTCAGAAACACCACGATCGCTGGCACGCCCACCTGACGCGCCAGCAGAATGTGCTCGCGGGTCTGCGGCATCGGCCCATCCGTCGCCGCCACCACCAAAATCGCGCCATCCATCTGCGCCGCGCCGGTGATCATGTTCTTGATGTAATCCGCGTGCCCCGGACAGTCCATGTGCGCGTAGTGCCGGTTCGCCGTTTCGTATTCTACGTGCGACACCGCAATGGTGATCCCGCGCTCGCGCTCTTCCGGAGCGTTGTCGATCGAATCGAACGCGCGGAACTGCACCTTGGGGTTGTGCTTTGAGAGCACCTTGGTGATCGCCGCCGTCAACGTCGTTTTGCCATGATCAATGTGACCGATGGTCCCGATGTTCACGTGCGGCTTGCTGCGCTCGAATTTCTCCTTCGCCATGTTCCTTTAACCTCTCATCTTGGTGACCCCGTCCGAGTCGGGGATCATCGCGCTGTCGCTCACATCGACCGCGCTGCAGCTCAAAATCTGGAGCGGGGGACGGGATTTGAACCCGCAACCATCACCTTGGAAGAGTGAGACTCTACCGTTGAGTTACCCCCGCCCGGTGTTGCTCCCAACTTTTTCCCTGCCGCGGCTCGCGCCGCACCCCACTAAATCCCTGGAGCCTGGGACCGGGATTGAACCGGTGACCTCGTCCTTACCAAGGACGCGCTCTACCAACTGAGCTACCCAGGCCGAACCCGTGTCCCCCTCAAAATTCGTCCTTGGCGACGCACATTGTCCGCTGCGGCGCTGGTGCCCCGAATCGGACCGCTTTCGAACATCGCTGGATGCGATTGTCTTGCGGTTTTCGCTAACCCCACAACGAGAGCTTGGTGGACGGGGAAGGATTCGAACCTTCGTAGCCCGCAAGGAGCGGCAGATTTACAGTCTGCTGGTTTTAGCCACTCACCCACCCGTCCCGTGAAAACTTTTTGGAACGCAAACTACGGATCCCGATCTTGTCTTCAACAACTTGCAAGCATGCTGGGCAAAAACACAAAAAGGACTCGTGTCAAAAGACACCAGCCCGTTCGATTTTTCCCTCGGGATTCGCTCCGCCCTCGCTCCCCGGCAACAGTTGCTGGTGGAGCTGGCGGAGGGAATTGAACCCCCGACCCTCTGATTACAAATCAGATGCTCTACCAGCTGAGCTACGCCAGCGCCGCTCAAACCGAGTAAGAATAGCAGAAGAGGAATAAGAATTGCAAGGGGTCGCCAGCGAATTGCAGCACGTGGAGGGCCAGCCCTGTGGAAAACGGCGCGCGCCCTTGTCCACCTGGACACCCGTTATCCTGTCTGTCATCTATCGTTTACCACATAAAGCGGTCAGCCGAAACGGCCCCTATCGAAGCAGCGAGAGGGCCGCGTGCGAGGCGCCTTTTCGTCCTCACATTTAGATGCCGGGAACCCCCTTTCCGATGGGACAATCGCATATACCCAGCACCCGGGATGCGAACACGGTAGGGAGATCATGAGGAAACGGACCTGGATCGGCCTGGCGGCCGTTGTCATCGTTCTGGGCGCAGTCGCTTTTTTCGGATCTCGCAAATGGGGCCTAGCGCCCGGCGCTGCGCGCGAGGAGGCACTGGCGCTCATGCCCACGGACGCCAGCGCGGTTGTTTTTGCGGATTTCGACGAACTCCGCCAAGCGCCATTTATCGCCAAACTTTACGCGTGGGCGCCGAGACCGCCAGTGGACGCGGATTACGCGCAGTTTGTCAAAGAAACCGGATTCAATTACGAGCGCGACCTCCAGCGCATCACCATAGCGGTCGGCAAAGGTGGACCAGGCTCCAGTTTGTTTTCAATTCTTGATGGAAAATTCGACCGGCAAAAAATCTCCGCCTATGCATGGAAGACCGGTTCGTCCGTAAGAACGGACGGAGGCGAGATTTTTTCCGTGCCGGTCAGTGGAACGGCAAGGAAAATCTCTCTTACGTTTTTGAGGAATGATCGAATCGCGGTCACCGATGATCAACACCTGGCCCTCCTCAGCGACGCAAAAAAAAAGGCTGAGGACGCTGCGGACTGGCGCGCGCGGTTCGAACGTCTGGCGGGCTCGCCAGTATTTGCCGTGATCCGGCAAGACGCCGCCATCGGTACCGCGCTCGCCGCCCAGGCTCCCAGCGGTCTCCGCTCCCCACAGCTGTCCACATTGCTCGATCAGTTGCAGTGGATCACCCTGGCAGGAAAACCGGAAAATGATCGGCTGCGCGTGGTGGCCGAAGGAGAATCGACGGTGGAAGCGACGGCGCGGCAACTCGTGGACCTGCTGAATGGCGTCGTCATACTGGCACAGTTGGGACTCAATGACGCCCAGACCAGGCAACAATTGGATCCGGCGGCGCGTGAGGCTTACCTGCAACTTCTGAAGAGCGTGGAGGTCTCCAAGATCGACCGCGGAGATAGCAAATCGGTCCGCGTGGTATTCGAAATAACGCCGGACTTTCTGGAGACCGCCCGCCGGGCTGCACCCGTCATGCCGGACTCCCCACCAAACCAGCCGCGCGCAGGTAAAGCCAGGAAAGGCCGCACGTGACAAACGCGTGGAGAAAATTCGCGCTGCACAGCCCGCCGACGGGAAACGCACGCGCCACAAAAGAATTGGCGGGCCTAGGACCGCCGCTAGGCGATGGGCAGAATTTCAATCAAAGAATCAGTCACCCGCAGGAGTGGACTTCATATAGCGCCAGGGATTGATGGGCGCGTTGTTCATGCGGACTTCGTAGTGCACGTGTGGACCAGTTGACCGGCCGCTGATGCCGGTGTAGCCAACCACCTCTCCGCGCTTGACGCGCGCGCCGCCGACGGCAGAGAACGCCGAAAGGTGCGCGTACCAGGTGGTGATTCCGAAACCATGATCAATCACCACCAGGCGGCCGTAGCCTGCATGATTCTCCGCGATGGCGATGATGCCATCCGCAGTGGCGTGAACCGGAGCGCCGTAATCTGAAGCCACATCCACGCCGGTGTGGAATGCGCCTTCACCGCTAAACGGATCCAAGCGCTCCCCGAAGCTATCGGTAATGTGACCGAGGACCGGCCAGATCGAAGGCGTATACGTGGAGTTGGCAAAACTCATCGGGGAGAGCAAGTGCAGCCCGCTGCTGGAGATGGCGATCACCGCGGCATTGCGCTTTAAGAAAGTGTACTGCTCGATGGAGCGGTCGAAAGCATCCTGGGCATCTACGGGATTGTCGCTCTGATCGAAAGCTGCCGGATGATAGCGCAGCACCCCGTAGGTCATGGCCACTTCCGTCGCCAGGGACTGCAGAGAATCAAGGCGCTGGTTGGTGTCGTTGACGGTGCCCTGAAGTTGCCGATACTGCTTCTTGAGGGTTTCCTGATCGTGGCGCAGGGCGTTGTAGTTTCCGACTTTCCAAAGCATTCGCGAATAGGAGCCCACCGCCACCGTCACGCTGATGGCCCCGATGAGCGCCAGGACGGCGATACCGTGCAGCACATAAGCGGGCACGATGACTTTCCGGAGCTTGCCCGGAGTGGACGCGATAAAAAATGTGTAGCTCTTACCCCTCATGAATACCGGGCCCCTCAGGCCTTTACTTTTGACGTTTGCGGGTGATTTACTCGGTACCCGCTGGAACCGGAACTGAACTTCAACCAGAATCTGAACCGTGAGCCTTGGTCCGCGACCTTGCACATACTAGATTCTGTAGAGCTGGACGTCAACCCTGTATTTTGTACTTTGAAGGTCAGGCTGGTAGAACCTGTCCCCTGCACCAAAGGTCAGGTAACCATAGAGAGTCGACAAGTCTCAGCGTTTGAACGCATGAGTTGCAAGAGACCGGCCGAGCATCAGAGGCTATACTATCGCCCGCCAATAGTCGCTCTAGAGTCAGAGAGAACCGATGCCGCGGAAACACCAGAACGAGGATGCGCTCCTCGGGAAGATTTGGGACAGCTCCCCATCATCGCGGGGCCGTGGAGCTGGGCGATCCGTGTCTCTGGGAATCGGCGATGACGCGGCACTCTTTCGTCCGAAGCACGGCCACGAGATCATCCTCACATGCGACTGGTTCCTCGAAGGGACACACTTCTTGCCAAAGAAGCATCCGCCGGATGCCGTGGGTTGGAAGTGCCTGGCCAGAGCGGTCAGTGATATAGCGGCGATGGGGGGCGCGCCCCGCTGCTTCCTGCTCGGCCTGGCACTGCCCGAAACGCGCACCGGCCGGTGGCTGGATCTATTCCTCGGCGGCTTGCGGCGCGCTTCCAGCAAGCTTCAGTGTGCGCTAGCGGGCGGAGACACGACACGGCGAGACGAAATTCTTATCAATATAACCGCCGTTGGTGAAGTGCCTGCCGGGCGCGCTTTGCTGCGTTCGGGAGCGCGAGCAGACGACCTCATTTATGTCAGTGGGCGGCTGGGGGAAGCCGAGTTGGGTCTACAGATCGTGCGACGAAGCGCAGGGGCGGCCAGCCAGCAGGATCCCCTGACACGAAAGCACCTTTATCCGCAGCCGCGTCTCGCGCTGGGCCAATGGTTGGCCAAAAAGGGCTTGGCGAGCGCGATGATGGACCTCTCCGATGGACTTTCGAGCGATCTCGCGAGGCTGTGCGCTGCTAGCGCCGTCGGTGCGCGAGTGGAAAAACTAAAGATTCCGCAGGTTCGCACCCCGGATCTCGCTCTCAAGCACGGACACCACCCCGTGCAGCTGGCGTTGCATGGCGGGGATGACTACGAATTACTGTTCACCGTGCCACCAGCGAAGACCAAGCTCCTGCCGAAGTCGTTTCAAGGTGTGGGTCTGGCCGCGATTGGAAAAATCACCCGCGAGCGAGACGTGCTGCTGCTCGAAGAGAATGGTCGGGAGAGTCAATTCACTCCCGCTGGATGGGATCCCTTTCGAAAAAGACGGTAGACCTCGAGCGCTGGGTGTGTACCAATTTGAACGGCCGCATTTCCTGTGGTGTTCATCGCATTCGGACGATTTCGGGGACTGGCTGAGTCCCTGCTCACGATTGTTTCTGAGCCGCAGAAAGGCGCGGAGAAACGCCGGTCGTATCCGCCGCAGCAGTTTTTGCCGGCGGCGGTGGCGCCGGCGGTTTTTCTTTGGGGGCGGCGGGCTCGTCTTCGGTGGGGGCGGTATCTGGGGTATCCACGTTGACGTGATGCTCGCCGACCTGCTCCTCGAGCGGAACGACATTTGTGAAATCCATCACCGGCGTCCCGGCCGTGGCGCCTTGCATGAATTCGAGCCAGATGGGCAATGCCGCGCGTGCGCCGGTTTCTTTTTTCCCGAGTGAAATCTGCTTGTCGTCGAAGCCCACCCACACGCCGGCGGTGAGCTGCGGCGTGTAGCCCACGAACCACTTGGATACCGGTGCCGAATTGAATGACTTCTTCGAGCATGGCGGTCATGGTGCGTGCCACTTCGGGAGTTAGAACGTCGTGCACTTCAGGATGCGCTTCTTCGAGCAGCGCGCCCTCGTAACTGGTGACCCGGCGAATCATGTGTGGATCGATGCGGATGCCGTCGTTGGGGAAAACGGTGAAGGCCGACACGTGTTCGAGAAGCTTCATGTCTGCGGCGCCGAGGGCCAGCGGCAGATAGGGCGGAAGCGGGGTGGTGATGCCGAAACGCTTGGCCATGTCCACGACGGTGTTGATGCCGACTTTTTCCGCCAGTTTTACGGCGGGAACGTTGCGTGAGCCCGCCAGGGCGCGGCGAAGGGTGATGGTCCCTTCAAATTTTTCATCGTAGTTACGCGGCGAGTAGGTTTGGCCGCCGCTGATGGTGGTAAACGGCAAATCGACGATGGTGTCAAAGGGCGTCGAGCCTCGTTCCAGCGCGTCAGCGTAAACGTAAACCTTGAAAGAGCTGCCGACCTGGCGGAAAGCCTGCGTGGCGCGGTTGAATTTGGAATCTTCAAAACTGTAACCGCCAATCAGGGCTTTGATTTCCCCGGTGGAATTGTCGATGGCCAGAAGCGCGCCCTGCGGCCCGGGCTGCTGTTCGAGCTGAACACGCACGGTATTGTCCCGCAATTCTTGAATGGAGAATTGGGCGAGGTCACCCACTTTCAGGAGTTCGGCAGGTTTCTTGCGGCCGGTCCAGGCGAAATCGTTGGGAGAGAGAATCCCGCGGTACGGCCCGATTTTTATGACCGCGTCTCTTTCGCTCACCGTGAGGACGAGTCCGCTCAGGTAGCTTCCCTTCTCGATCGCGTGGTGCCAATCGTCGTCTTCGTAGGTCTCCAACTTGCCGAGATTGTCGCGCAGGACGTTGGGGAGATTGCCTCTCCAACCGTGGCGTCGTTCGTAGCTGTGCAGACCGTCGCGGAGCGACTGGTTGGCGATGCGCTGCATGTGTATGTTCAGGGTAGTGTAGACGCGCAGCCCGCGCTCGTGGACCGCTTCGGTCCCGTACGTGGATTCAAGGTACTTACGAATCTCCTCGAAGAAGTACGGCGCGAGGTCGTTGCGCGGATACTGAATGTGCAGACCGACCGGTGATTTCTTGGTAGCAGTGTCTTCCGCGGGTGTGATCTTCCCTTCTTCTTCCATGCGACGGAGCACGAGATTGCGGCGGTTGAGCGCGAGTTCGGGATTCGTGAGCGGTGAAAATTTCGGGCCGTTGACCATGCCGGCGAGAAGCGCGGCCTCCTGAAGGTTCAGGTCGGTGACCGGCTTGCCGAAATAAAACTGCGCGGCGGCGGCAAAACCGTAGTTACCGTGAGCGAGATAGACCTGATTCGCATACATGGTAAAGATTTGCGGCTTGGTGTAACGGCGCTCAATCTGCAGGGCGAGAAGAATTTCCTGCATTTTGCGGCGGAAGCTGCGGTCGCTGCGATCGAGGAAAAGATTTCCGGCGAGCTGCATGGTGATGGTGCTGGCCCCGCCAGTGATGCGGCGCTTGACCAGGTTGCGGAAGGCGGCGCTCGCCATGCGCGGGAAATCGATGCCCCAGTGTTCTTCGAAGTGCTGGTCCTCGATGGCGGTGACCGCGCTGTACAGCACTTTGGGACACTGCTCGTAGGTCATCAGGATGCGGCGCTGCAGCGCGAAGCTGCCGGCGAGCTGGCCATCATCGGCGTAAACTTCGGTGACCACGTCGGGACGGTAGGTTTCCAGCGCGCGAATTTCCGGCAGGTCGCTGGCGTAAACAAACAGTAAGCCGCAGCCCGCGCCGAGCGCAATCGAGCAAAGCAACAAGAATGCCAGCGCGACGCGGTCAATCAGTTTCCAGCCGCGCAAGCGCAGCGTGATCGGTGGCAGGCTCAGCATCAGGTGAAAATTCTAGCGCATAATCCAAGTTCCATAGGGTGCTGACGACGAGCAGGTTGCGCAAGAAAGACCAGCCCGGCGGTTAGAACTCAAAATCGATTTTAACGTTCACCACTTTCCCACGGTTGTCGTGGAACAAAACTAGCAGGGTATCGAGAGCCCCATCGGAAGACACGCGCTTCTCCGTTGATCCACTCGAGATGGTAATGTAGCAATTTACTTCACCCGATTTCTTGTGGCGCGCTACATGCTCTGAAGCAGCGCGGTCGCCGTCCGAGCCTCGAACCGCGGGAGGTCCGGCTTAGCAGATGGTTTCGAAAATGGCGCTTCCTGAATTGGCGGCCCAGGCAGGCGAAAGGGATGCCAGCAAAATCACGGCCGCATCGGAGACCCTTTCATCCAGGCCTCCTTTCCTCATGGGTGTAATAGGAATCGCCCGCGCAGGAGCGGCACAGGGCGCGGCCCTCGCTTACGACTTCGCGTTTGAAGTTAATGCCTTCGCCGCATTGGGCGCAGACCACGCGGGGGCCTTTGAAGCCAGGTAGATCTTCAGGCTGGACTTGCACTTTCACCCATTGTTTGTCGAAGAGAATATCGTCGGAGAGTTGTGCGTAAGCTTTTTGCTGGCCGACTCCCTTGACGAGTTCGGGAAACATCTCGCGGGCGGCTTGCTTGGAAGATTCCTTGGCGGCCACGCGCACGGCGCGGCCGGTCTGAAGGTCCACGAAGGTGGCGGCGACTTTGCCCCAGTCGCGAAATTTCAGGGCGCGCTTGCCGAGGCGGCAGTGGGCGACCAGCGCGACGGCATCGGTGACGCAACGGTCGATCTCGACGTAAGTAACCAGCCGTTTGCGCTCGGCGACGGGGTCGTCGATGCCCAGTTCGCGGAGGCCCAGCATGGCCAGGCGTACGCCCAGGACCTGGCCGGCGCACAGGTGTCCGTGGGCGGCGGCGGCCAGTTCGAGGTATTCAGCGAGGGTTTTCATCGGAGCAAGTGCGGCTCAAGCTTTTTCCGGGGCCGTCCAAGGGTGCGGCCGGCGCGCTTCGATGAAGGCGAAAATGGTCATGAGCAGCGCCAGAGCCACTAGTGCGCCATCACGGATGACCGTCTTGATGGTGAGCGGCTCGGGGGTGGCGAAGCAGCCGCAATTGATCTGCATGCCAAGAGCGTAGGAGCGTACCACGGCGGCGAAGAATCCCAGCATGATCAAGGTGACGAGCGTGGCCCAAATGCGGAATCGCCAGCCGATGAGCAGCAGAAGACCGAGGCCGATTTCCGCGAAGGGCAGTGTGTGGGCGACCAACTTGACGCCCCACGATGGGAGAATCCGATAGGAATCCACCTGCAATGCAAAAAACGAAAGGGCCACTCCCAACGGAGGACGCGGACGCATTCCCATGGTCAGTTTGGCGTAGCCGGCATAGATAAAGATACCGGCAAGGACGAGGCGGCCGATCCAGATGATGGCGCGGCGTACATTGAGTGGGCTGGAGGGCATCATTTTTCGGATTTCAGTTCTTCGTCCTTGAGCTCACAGCAAGGAGCTCTGCTGTTTTACCGCGGTGAAAAATGATTCCTTCATTTCTGGGCGAGCAGCTGCTCGAGAAACTGCTTGAGAATGTCGTAGGTCATGACCCCGGAGTAGGGATAGATCTGGCCCTTGCAATGAAATACGGTGGTGGGGGTTTGGTTGACGCGATAGGTCTGGCCCAGCGCGTAGTCTTTGTCAATGGCGGTGTCGAGCGAGTTGCCTTTGACAAGCGCGCGAACCTTGGTCATTTCCGCGGCGGAAAGCACGGCGGCCACCGTGCCGTCCACGTCGCCGTTCTGTTCCCACTTTTCCTGATTTTGGAACAGGGCTTGCTCCACGGACTCACCCTTGCCGAGCTGCGCGGCGGCGCGAGCGTAACGCGCGGCTACACGCGAGTGCGCGTGCATGGGGAGCGGGAAATCCCGATGGATCAGGTAGACCTTGCCGCTGCTCACGTAATCTTCCATCAACCGGCGATTCGTGGTGGTGAACAGGGTCTTGCAGGCTGGACACTGAAAATCGCTGAAGACCTCCATGGTCACGGGAGCGTTCTTCGAGCCAAAGGCTTTGTGCGGATCCACGTCGGGAATATCAGGAGAGTATTGCGGGGCGGCTTCTGTAGACCGCACCGCCGAAGCCACCAGTACGCTGAGAAGAACTGCTCCAGCCAGAATGCCCCGATGTTTCACACGATCCTCCGAAATAGCTTGAGCGATTTGCCCCTGCGGGTAAGTAAGAGAATTCTACCTCGAAACGGCGGGAATGTAGCAGTGGTCGTCAACCGAAGTTCATCCGCCGACCGAACAACACCTACCGGGCCCTGGTAAGTTGGTTGCGGTCGAAACCGTAAGAGTTGTGCGAGGCAGCGCCTGGCTGAACCATAACGCCCCAGCCGTCTGTCTCTTGTCGGTGTGAATTCTATTCTAAAGGAGCTGCCGAGAAGAGTTGGGGCACAGCCAAAAAAGACCGGACTGTTGCTGTAACACACTGACAATAAATTAGTTAGGTCTGCGTCAATAGAACTTGACAAGCATACACTCAACATGTATACTGCGACTCGAGGTGGGTTTGGGACGCGAGAACTGAGCTGCATTCGCCTTGATTTCAGAGAGATACGGGCGAAGCCAAATGGCAAGGCAAGAAGATTCAGGAGGAATGGTAGCAATGAGCAAGATCATTGGAATTGACCTGGGAACAACCAACTCGGTCGTGGCGGTGATGCAGGGCGGCGAGCCAGTGGTCATCCCCAACCAGGAGGGTGCGCGGACGACGCCGTCCGTGGTGGCCATCACCAAAACCGGTGAGCGGCTGGTCGGGCAAGTGGCGAAGCGCCAAGCGGTGACCAATCCCGAAAACACGGTGTACTCCATCAAGCGGTTCATGGGCCGGCGCTACGATGAAGTGGGCGAAGAGACGCGTCGCGTGCCCTACAAGGTGGTTGCCGGACCGCATCAAGACGCGCGAGTGGAGATTTTGGGCAAGGCTTACAGTCCGCCGGAGATTTCCGCCATGATCCTCGGCAAGCTGAAGTCCGCGGCGGAGGACTTTCTCGGCGAGAAGGTGACCAAGGCGGTGATCACTGTGCCGGCGTATTTTAACGACGCGCAGAGGCAAGCCACGAAACAGGCGGGCGAAATCGCCGGTCTGGAAGTGGTGCGCATCATCAATGAGCCGACCGCGGCGGCGCTGGCGTACGGTTTGGATAAGAAGAGCGACGAGACCATTGCGGTGTATGACTTGGGCGGCGGCACCTTCGACATTTCCGTGCTGGAAGTCGGCGCGGGCGTGGTGGAAGTGAAGTCGACCAACGGCGACACGCACCTAGGCGGAGATGACGTCGACCAGCGCATCGTGGACTGGCTGATTGACGAGTTCAAGAAGAAGAACAACATCGACCTAAGCAAGGACAAGATGGCGCTGCAGAGGCTGAAGGACGCGGCGGAAAAAGCCAAGATCGAGCTTTCGCAGATGATGGAGACGGAGATCAACCTGCCGTTCATCACCGCGGGGGCCAGCGGTCCGATTCACATGGAGGAGAAACTCACGCGCACGCGGCTCGAACAGATGATGAACGAGCTGCTTGAGCGCTCGATGAAACCGGTAAAGCAGGCGCTGGAAGACGCCAAAATGTCGCCAAACGACATCCAGGAAGTGGTTTTGGTGGGCGGCTCGACGCGCATCCCCAAGGTGCAGCAACTGGTTCGCAACTTCTTTGGCGGGAAAGAGCCTCACAAGGGCGTGAACGCCGACGAAGTGGTAGCCGTGGGAGCGGCGATCCAGGGCGCCGTGCTTGCCGGGGACGTAAAGGACATCCTGCTGCTGGACGTCACGCCGCTTTCCTTGGGTGTGGAGACGCTCGGAGGGGTGATGACCGTGCAGATCCCGCGCAACACCACCATCCCCACGCGCAAGGTGGAAACGTACTCGACGGCGGCGGACAACCAGCCAGGCGTGGAAATCCACGTCATGCAGGGGGAGCGCAAGTTCGCCACTGACAACCGTTCGCTTGGCAAATTTAAGCTGGACGGGATTCCCCCGGCTCCGCGCGGGACGCCGCAGATCGAAGTCACGTTTGATATCGACGCCAACGGCATCCTGAACGTGAGCGCCAAGGACAAAGCCACCAACAAGGAGCAGAAGATCACCATCACCGCGTCGAGTGGCCTAACCAAGGAAGAAGCCGAGAAGATGAAGACGGAGGCCGAAGCGCACAGTGAAGACGACCGGCGTCGCCTGGAAGAGGTCGAGGCGCGCAACCGGCTGGACGGCATTCTTTATCAGTCGGAGAAGATGCTCCGCGAAAACCGCGAGAAGATCGCGGAAGCGGACGTGAAAAAGGCCGAAGAAGCCATCGAAGAGGCGAAAAAAGCCATCAACGAAGGCGGCGTGGCACGGCTGCGGGCGGCGACGGAAAACGTGGAGCGCTCGCTGCACAAAATCGCCGAGGAACTGTACAAGACGACCCAAGCCGCCAGTGCCGAGGGGCAGGCCGGTGCGGCCGCGGGCGCCGGAGCGGGCGGCGGGTCTTCCGCCGGCTCGGGCGGGGCCCCGGAGAAAAAGCCTGGCGATGTGATCGACGCCGAGTACGTGGACGTGGACGAGTCGAAGCGGCCGAATTAAGTTGCCGTAGCGGTGGAGAGGGGCGCAGCAGGGCTGCGCCCCTCTCCAGTGTTTGCTCAAGGTCAACATGCCGACGACAGAAAAAAAAGATTATTACGAACTGCTGGGAGTGGCCCGCAAGGCCAACGCCACTGATATCCGTGCGGCGTTTCGCAAGCTGGCGCGGAGGTATCACCCGGATTTGAACCCCGGCGACAAATCCGCGGAAGAAAAATTCAAGCAACTGCAGGAAGCCTATGATGTTCTCTCCGATTCCAAGAAGCGGCAGATGTACGACCAGTACGGGTTCTACAGTGACAACCTTCCACCGGGCGGGGCGGGTGGAGCAGGCGCCCACGGCGAAGAGCAGGACGTCAACTTTGATTTTGGCGGATTTGATTTTGGCGGTGGCTCGGGCGCGGCGGGCGGCGGAGCGAGCTTCCGCGATCTCTTCAGCCAGTTTTTTAGCGCTGGACGCGGAAGCGCTGGGAGCGCGCCCGAGCACGAACCCGGTGGCGACCTGGAATACCAGATCGAGATCGATTTCTGGGATGCCGTGCGCGGCGCGGTGAAAAAGCTTTCGATTACCAGACTGGATGCTTGCGAGACGTGCCATGGCACCGGTGCGCTAGGCTCACCGCAAACGTGCACGGTCTGCGGGGGCACGGGCACGGTCCAGCAGGCCGCGGGCAAAATGCGCTTCAACGTGCCGTGCACACGGTGCGGCGGGACGGGCAAGCTGCGAACGGCGTGCAAGACGTGCGCCGGGGAAGGGCGCGTGCGGCGCGCGGAGACTATAGATGTGCGCATCCCGGCAGGCGTTGCGAATGGCGGGCGCGTGCGGGTCCCGGGCAAAGGCAACTCCGGAACCATGGGCGCGCCGGCGGGCGATTTGTATTTGCGGGTGGTGGTGCGGTGGCATGAATTTTTCGAACGGCGCGGCAACGATTTGTACACCAAGATTCCGGTAACGGTGAGTGAAGCGACGCTGGGCGCGAAAATTGAAGTGCCGACGATAGACGGGCGGTCGATCGTTCGAATCCCGCCGGGAACGAACAGCGGAAATACGCTGCGGCTGAAAGAAAAAGGCGTGCCCAGCGCGAGGAACGGAGCGCGGGGCGACCAGTATGTGGAGATTCAAGTGGTCGTGCCGCTGCCCACGGACGAGCGCGTGCGAAATTTGATGAAGGAATTGGAGCGAGTTGCGCCCGCCGATCCGCGGAAGGATTTGTTTGCTAAAGCGGGAGTGTGACGGGGAGTGATCAGCTGGAAGGGCAAGAAAAATAGGGAACAGGAAATTGGAATTTAAGGTTTCCATGCCTTTCTCTCTTCCGACTGAGTACTGAGCACGGCAGACTGAAAAACGGAGAAGAGACAGGCAAGAATGCCTGTCCTATCACGATGCCAGCGCGAGCGAAAAAACGGGCCAAGGCGGGCTACATGATCAGCGCGGTGGCCGAGCTGTACAAGCTGCATCCGCAGACCTTGCGGCTGTATGAGCGCGTGGGGCTGCTCAAGCCTTCACGCTCGCAGGGGAACACGCGGCTGTACACGGATGCGGATCTGGAGCGGCTGGATGTGATCTTGACGCTGGCGCGAGATATGGGTGTGAACCTGGCGGGAATCGAAATTATTCTGAACATGCGCGAGAAGATGATCGAGATGGAGCGCCAGATGGGGGAGTTCGCGCAAGTGGTGCAACAGGAATTGTCGCGCGTGGCGGCGTCACACCTGCAAGAGAAAGCGCCGCGGCATGCGATCGTGCGGGCGACGACACTGACACCACCGCGGCTGATGCGACAGTGACATCCTCCCCGGGCTAAAGGCCGGGCTCCACTCCGCTAGGGATACCTTCGGTGGGTTCCTGCCACGACGCACTGACCGCATGCCAAGGTTGCGCGCAAGCTAGCGAGGCGAGTCCCGCCTCTCGGATATTTACCGCACTGATGAAATCCGCATTGGCTGACAGCCCGCGTTTCAGGCACACGAACTTGGCCTGGGTTATCTGCCCATACCTGACCGCATCCTCCCCCTGCCACCGGGCAGGTGCGGCCGGTGTTCGGCGGCGGCACGGCATAGGTTAAAGACCACCCCTCCACTCGGTCTGGTACTGCAATTGGCGGCGCAGCTCGAACGGGTTCCCGTCCAGGATAGCGCGGTTGAGCCCAGACGCCCGCTCCCCGGCTGGTCCTTCTCTAGGTGTGGAGGCTCGGTCGCCCTAGGAGACGCAAAATGTGCGCAGGCTAAGCCCGTGCGAGTAATTCCTTCGACAGTTTTCCAAAGAGAGCGCGCGCAGACAACTTGCCGTGAGCTGCTCGTGACCGTATGCTGTCTGGCGTGGCGAAGGGAACCGCCCTTCCCGGCAAGGCCAGACCGCGGAAGACGGGCCACTGCAAAGACTTAAAACAGGAAGGCCGGCTGGAAGCCGGGGTTAGCTATGCCCCTAGAGAATTGTACGCTTTGCAGAGGGACGGGATGGAAGCTGGTGCCGCGGCAGGATGGCGCGGCGGGCAGCGTGGCGGTGGCGTGCGATTGCGGGATGGAGGAGCGTGCGTCGCGGGTCATGGAGCGCGCGCGAATTCCGAAACGCTACCAGCATTGCGATTTTGAGAGTTACGTCACCGACCTGACGGACGGGAAGACCTGGACGGCGCAGCACGCGCATTCGCTGAAGCAAGCGAAACTGTTCACGCAAGGGTTTGTGCGCGAGTATCCGGGTTCGTCCGAAAAGGGATTGCTGTTCATGGGACCTTCGGGCGTTGGAAAAACGCATCTGGCGGTTGCGGCATTGAAAGACCTGATTCACCGCGGGCATGCCGGGTTGTTTTGCGATTATCGTGAACTCCTCAAGGAAATTCAAGCGAGCTACAACCCCGCTAACGAATCGACAGAAATGAAGATTCTCGAGCCGATTCGCAACGTGGAGATTCTGGTGCTGGATGATCTCGGCGCCAGCAAGCCGTCGGACTGGGTGCGGGACATCGTGGGGATTGTCTTGAACGCACGATATAACGAGAACCGCACGACCATCATCACCACGAATTATCTTGATAACCCCGCTACGGAGGGCGAAGCGGCGCGGCTTCCGAGCGGCAAATTGATTGCGCCCACGCGTGAAGATGCGCTGGAGCAACGAATCGGGAGCCGTATGCGGTCTAGACTGTATGAGATGTGTCGCACCGTGGAAGTTTCAGCACCAGACTTTCGCCGCGAAAAGACGCACGCCGGGCGCGCCTAGAGCTACTCAGCCACTCAGGGGATTCATTGACAGGGGGTTGAGGCGGCGAGTATCCTTTTGAGGTTGCAGCGTTTTTGACGCCCGCAGCATCGGTGTCCCAAGTAACCGCTTTGCGGTTAACCTCCTTGCACTAAACCCAGACAGGGAATCAGCAAGGAATCTATTCGACTGAACGCGGGGCCGCCTAGCGGCGGCCCTAAGCGAAGTAATCTTCCGGAGGCCAACAACCATGTTTTCCGACCAAGATGACCTGCCCAATGCGGCTGCCACCGTGCCTGCACCCCAAGCCGAAACTGCTCCGAACAGCGCGGATGCTGAAACAAATTCAATGCTAGAGAATGCGGCCGAACAAGCGGCTCCTCGATCGGAGCATGCCGAGGCCCGAGACGCGGGGCACGAGCCGCCTGTGAGGGGGACGCCGCAGCAGACGGGCGCGTCTACCGATTCCGCGAGCGTGCATGCCCAGGCGGAAGCAAACAGAGAAGCGCACGCCGCGGATGCCGAATCGGCCACCGCCGATGAAGAAGCGGCAGGCTCGGAAGAGATGAGCAAGTTGTTGGAGCAGTACGACGAGAAGCAAGAAGCGGCTACGTCGCACGAGGTGATCGAGGTCAAGGTGGTCGCCTACACGGAACATGGCGTCGTAGTGGATTTGGGAGGAAAGACGGAGGGGCTGATTCCGGCGGCGGAATTCACGGACACGGAAATACCGCGCCCTGAGCCGAACAGCACCATCGAGGTGCAACGCACCGGGGAGCACAAGGACGGCTTCGCGATCCTGTCCTATCTGAAGGTGCTGCGCCGCCGCACGTGGGAGAAGATTGAAGCAGCGTTTAAGGCCAAGGAAACACTCACCGGCAAAGTGGTGGACCGCATCAAGGGCGGCCTGGTGGTGGATGTCGGCGTGCGCGCCTTCCTGCCGGGCTCGCAATACGACTTGCGGCCGGCGCAGAACCTGGACGACCTGACCGGCACGGAAGTGCAAGTGCGCGTCACGAAGCTAAACCGCCGCCGCGGTATCACTGGGCCTGAAGCAATTGATGGCCGATCCCTGGGCGGGAGCGGCGGAAAAATACCCCGCGGGCGGCAAGGTGAAGGGCAAGATCGTCGGTGTCGTGGATTACGGCGTGTTTGTGGAGCTGGAGCAAGGGATCGAAGGCCTGGTACACGTCTCCGAGATGAGCTGGAACAAGAAAATCCAGCACCCGTCGAAGGTTGCCAAAGTTGGCGAAGAAGTGGATGTGGTGGTGCTGGACATCAAGCCGAGCGACCGCCGCGTTTCGCTGGGAATCAAGCAGGCCCAGCCGGATCCCTGGCTGCTGACTGCCGAGAAGTATCCGGTGGGCACGGTGGTGACCGGCAAGGTGCGGAACATCGCCGAGTTCGGCGCGTTCGTGGAGATCGAGGATGGCTTTGACGGGCTAGTGCACGTCGGGGATGTGAGCTGGACCGGCCGGGTGAAGAACCCGCACGAAGTGTTCAAGAAGGGCGAGGACGTTACCGCCAAGGTGCTGAAGATCGACCCGGAGAACCGCCGTGTGTCGCTGGGCATCAAGCAGGTTAACGACATCTGGGGCGATTGGTTCAAGGAGCACAAAGTCGGCCAAATCGTGAAGGGCAAGGTTTCGCGCATCGCCACCTTCGGAGCGTTTGTCGAATTGGGCGAAAACATTGAAGCGCTCTGCCACAACACGGAAATCGAGGAACGCAAGCGCCGTGACGAAGGACCCTCGAGTTTCCGTCCCACCAGCGGGCCGCTGAAGAGTGCGGGGCCGCTCGAGCCGGGTAAAGAATACGACTTCAAAATCATCAAGATCAGCCCGGAGACGAGGCGCATCGGTCTAAGCTACCGCGCGGCGGTAAAACAGATCGAGCGCAAGGAGATCGAACAGTATCGCTCGACGTCGAAGTCCTCGTCGACGGCGACGATAGGAGATGCGCTGAAGTCCAAGCTGTCGGCGCGTTAGCTGACCGAAGAGCGGCCGGAGCGGGGCTGGCCGTCACAATTTCATTTACCTGCGGGTCATTTTAATGATAGGAAAGGGGGCACTCCGGCGAGCGGCCAGCCCCCGGTAAGCCGTTTGGTTGCACTGTTTAGGGGCGTGCCAAGCCGCTGGGATTCCGGCGACCCAAAGACGGTCGGTGTTCCCGGCAACGGTAAGACGGTAGACGAATTGAAGCAGTCCTTAAAACTAGAGAAACTAGAGTTGCGCGAAGAGGCATAGCCACGATGACCAAGCAACCCACACTCACGAAGGCCGACCTCATCGAAGAGGTTCTGCGGATCACCGAGCTCCCCCGTAAGGAGTCGGAGACCATCGTCGAAACTATTTTCGATAGCATCATTGAATCCCTGCAGAAGGGCCAAAAGATCGAGATCCGCGGATTCGGTAGCTTCCGCACGCGGGAGCGCCGCGGACGAATCGGCCGCAATCCGAAAACCGGCGCGAAAGTGGATGTGCCAGCCAAGAGAATTCCCTTCTTTAAGCCCAGCAAAGAGCTGAAGGACTTCGTAAATAACGCAGAGCCACAGGCCTCCGCAGCGGCACCCGTGGGTGGCGATTCACCGCGCCCGTAAGTGGCACCGGTCTCGGCAGTTCCGCTTCAACTCACTTCCACGCAGTTTAAGTAAAGAACCGAGACCCTTCGACAATTTAGGGTGGAAAAAATGGGTGTGCTGTCGATGCCCCCGTTCTGCGTTATGCTGTGCGCTCAGCTCTTCGGAAAAAGGAAGCGATGCGATGGACTATCTCTGGTCTCCCTGGCGCTACCAGTACATGGCGCTGGTGACGGGTGGAAAGCAGCCGGAATGCATTTTTTGCGATGCGCTAGCGCGGAAGGATGACGCGGAGACGCTCATCGTGCACCGCGGCGAGAAGACGTTTGTCATTCTGAATCGCTTCCCGTATACCTCCGGGCACGTGATGATCGTGCCGTACGCGCACGTTTCGGAATTGAATTTATGCGAAGCAGGAACGCTCGCCGAGATGATGAAGCTGGCGCAGAGCACGGAAATGGCTTTGCACGCAATCTACAAACCTGATGGCATGAATCTGGGGATGAATCTGGGCCGCGCCGCCGGCGCGGGCGTGGTTGGACATTTGCACCTGCACGTGTTGCCGCGCTGGATCGGAGATTCCAACTTCATGACCGTGACGGGCGAGACGCGCGTGCACCCCGAAGAGCTGCAGACCACCTACGAGCGCCTCCACAAGGTACTGGCTTAGCCCGCCTCCGATCGGGTCTTCCTGAGGCTGTCCGGGGTGGCTCGAGGAAGGATCTCCATCTCGGCACTGACGGCCAACGGATGGTAGTGACGAGAATGCTTTGTTCCTTTGGCTCGGTTGGCCTCCGGAAGACAACGCGCCGAGATGCGTAACGAACCCAGGGCACGTTAGAATGCAGAATTCAACCAGGGTTTTGGCGGGACGGGAGGGAGCCTCGGTGGACCTGGAATTGACGGAAGAACAAGAGCTGCTGCTGAAGAGTGTGCGCGAGTTCGCGGAATCGGAAGTTCGGCCGCTGGCCAAGGAACTGGACGAGACGGGGCGTTTTCCTCGCGAACTGTTCAAGAAGGCGGCGGAACTGGGACTTACCGGAGTACCGTTTCCGGAATCGGAAGGTGGCGCGGGCTTCGACCACGTGGCCTACACCATAGTGATCGAAGAAATTTCGCGGTGCTGCGCCTCGACGGGCGTGATTCTCTCCGTCCAGAATTCGCTCTACTGTGATCCCCTTCATCGCTACGGGACGGAAGAACAGAAGAAAAAATTCCTGCTGCCTTACGCGCGAGGAGAAAAGATTGGCTGTTACGCACTGACCGAACCGCAAGCAGGCTCGAACGCCGCAGCGCTGCAGACGAAGGCGGTGAAAAAGGGCGATGCTTACGTGCTCAACGGAACGAAAGCTTGGATCACGAACGGCGGCGCGGCCGACGCCGCGATTGTGTACGTGAACACGGAGCCCGCAAAGGGAGAGAAAGGCATCACCGCGCTGGTCGTGGAAAGAGGCACGCCGGGATTTCAGGTCGGCAAGGAAGAGAAGAAACTGGGAATCAATGCGACGGCCTGCAGTGAACTGGTCTTCACCGATTGCGTGGTGCCGGCGACGAATCGCATTGGCAATGAAGGAGAGGGCTACAAAGTGGCGCTTTCAACGCTCGACGGTGGGCGCATCGGAATCGCTGCGCAGGCTACCGGCATCGCGCAGGGCGCGTTCGAAGCAGCCTTGAAATATTCCCAGGAGCGCATGGCGTTTGGCCACCCGATTTCGCAATTTCAGGCTATTCAATTCATGCTGGCGGACATGTCCACGGAAATTGATGCCGCCCGGCTGCTGATCCGCAAGGCGGCGTGGAAGCAGGATAGCGGCGCTCGTTTCAGCATGGATGCTGCCATTGCGAAACTATTTGCGAGTGAGATGGCCACGCGGGTTACTCACAAGGCCATTCAAATTCACGGCGGGAACGGCTACAGCCGCGAGTATCCCGTCGAACGCAATTACCGCGACGCGCGTATCACCGAGATTTACGAAGGAACCAGCGAGATCCAGCGGCTGGTCATTTCTTCGTGGGTTCTGAAGTCTTAGCTACCCCGTAGTATCCTGGCCGTGTGCTGGAACTGGATGGTGGACTCGAATTTGATGCCGCGCAGGCGGAAGGGCTGTTCTTCCCTGCCCTGCCACCGCGGGCGGCGGTTTGCCTGATCGAAGCGCGCGATGAAAAAGCCGAGCCGTTCCTGATTCGCACGCAGAATCTGCAGCGGCGGCTCGAACGGCTCCTTGGACCGCTCGATCCGGCAAGCAAGCGGCTGAATCTGAGCGAATTTGCGCGCGGCATCCGCTACCGGCTGACGAACTCGGCGTTCGAACAGGCACTCACCTATTACCAACAAGCAAAGCAGTTGTTTCCCAAGCGGTATCGTGAATTGATGCGCCTGCGGCCGGCAGCGGTGCTCAAGGTGAACTTGCGGAATGCCTATCCGCGCTGCTATGTGACCCGCCGGATTCCCGTCGATGAGGCCGGCCTGCCCACTGGCGGCACCTATTACGGTCCATTCGCATCGAGGCGGTCCGCCCAAGCATTCGCCGAACGCATTCTCGACTTATTCAAAGTGCGGCGATGCCAGATCAAGATCCGCCGCGATCCTATGTTTCCGGGCTGCCTCTACTCCGAAATGAAAATGTGCTTGGCGCCGTGCTTTGCGGGCTGCACGAAAGAAGAATACGACGTGGAAGTGCGGCGACTCGTGCAATTTCTCGATACCAGCGGGGGATCGCTGAGGTCTACGATGGAGGAGGAGCGCGAGAGAGCCAGTGAGCAATCGGACTTCGAACGGGCAGCCGCCTGGCATAAAAAAGTGGAGAAACTCGATGAGATTTTGCGCGGGAGGCCGGAACTCACCCGGCGGATTCAGGACCTCGACGCGGTGATTCTGCAGCCGGCCGCCGAAGAACAAACCATGGGCGTGTACCGCGTGCGCGGTGGAAGGTTGGCAGAGCCATTTTTCTTGCGATTCGCGGAGATTGCCAGCCAGCCCCGGTCAGCAGAGCAAATCTTCCGCGAGCATTTTGAAGCGGTGTCCGGAGCAACTGAAGGAGATCTTGGAGAGCACCTATGGCTTGTAGCGCGGTGGTATTACAGCAATCCGCGCGAAGGCGAGATTTTCTTCCGCGAGAAGGACTGGCCTTATCGTAGAATTCTTCGGGCATGCTCGCGACTTCTCGCGCCGAAGACCAGCGAAGCCGAAACGAAGCCGACACCCGGGCCGGCTCAACCGCCCGAAGGAGCGCCATGAGCAAATCCGCTACCAAAGAAGGAACCACGCGCTACGCGAAGAAGTTCGCAGGCCGTGCTGCCAAGGGTCATTTTCGAGAAATGCAGAGGTTGGCGCTCTCCTCCCTCGGAATCGGCACGTACCTCGGGCAACCGGACGAAAAGACGGATGAGGGTTATGCAGCAGCAGCCGTCGCGGCGGTGGAAAGCGGCATCAATGTAATCGACGCCGCGATCAATTACAGATTTCAGCGGAGCGAACGAAGCATCGGCGCGGCCATCCGGCAGCTTGCGGCTAAAGGTATTGAACGAGACGAAATCGTGGTGTGCACCAAAGGCGGTTACTTGACGCCCGACGGGGCGATGCCCGACGACTCCAACGAATACTTCTTCCGCGAATTCATTCAACCGGGAGTTTTCACCGCGAAGGACATCGCCGCCGGCAGCCATTGCATGACGCCAAAATTTCTGAAAAACCAGCTCGGACGCAGTCTAAAGAATCTTGGCGTGGAATGCGTGGACGTCTACTACCTGCATAATCCGGAAACGCAGCTCGCGGAAGTGCCCAAGGAAGAGTTTCTGAACCGTATCCGCGAGGCCTTTACGTTTCTCGAATCGGCCGTGGAAGCGGGCGAGATTCAGTATTACGGGGTGGCCACGTGGAATGGCTTCCGGCAAGATGCCCGGGCGCGCGATGCCCTGCAGTTGGGCGAGGTCACCCACATCGCTCAGGAAATTGCGGGGGGCAGACATCACTTCCGGTTCGTACAACTACCCTTCAACCTGGCGATGACGGAAGCGCTGACCCTGGGCAATCAAGCGATGCGCGGACGCGACCGGACAGTGATGGAAGCGGCGAGCGAGCTGGACCTCACGCTGATCGCCAGCGCATCGCTGCTGCAAGGTCAAGTAGCGAAGAACCTGCCGGGGTTTGTCGCGGAGGCGCTGGGGCTGGAGAACGACGCGGAACGGGCACTGCAATTCGTGAGGTCGTCACCGGGAATCACCACCGCGCTGGTGGGGATGTCCCGCGTGGAGCACGTGAGGGCCAACGCACGGCTCGTGGGCGTGGCTCCGGCCACCAGCGAGGAGTTCAGCAAGCTTTTTTCGCGCGGCGAAGGTGCTTGAAAGAAAGACTTGACACCGAGACCGCGGAGAGTTCACGGAGTAAGAAAAAGAAAAAATCCGCGAACGCTAATGACGGAGACCAAAAACCTCGTCGGTCAACCAGGCGTTGATTGCGCGACCCAGTTGATCGAGTTTACCGGCAAAGAAATGAGCGACGCCTTCGACGACCACGAGATGATTGTCGCCGGGCAGCGTGAGGATGAGCGCTTTGACCTTTTCGATGGCGCCGTGCTCGTCGTTGCTCCCATGCACGAACAATTTTGGTTTTTTGCACTGGCAAAGGAATGAGAAATCACTGCTGTTGACGGGAATGCCCAAGCCGATCAGGTGAGAGACGCGTAGGTCTTCGCAGCCGACACGCATGCCCACCCAACAACCGAAACTGAATCCGGCAAGCAACAGCGGCACACCAGGAAACTCGGAAACAAGGAAGTCCAGCGCGGCGCGGACATCACCTTGCTCGCCTAGGCCGCGGTCGTGCACACCGGCGCTCAGTCCAGCGCCACGAAAATTGAATCGCAAAACAGGAATACCCATGGCATCCAGCGATTTCGCTGCCTGGTAAACCACTTTGTTGTGCATCGTACCGCCAAAAAGGGGATGCGGGTGGCAGACCACCGCGGCCAGCGGCAGAGATGCGGCGGCGGACGGCGTCCAGAGAATCGCTTCGAGGCGTCCGGCAGGTCCTTCCAGGAAGAAATTGCGGGATTCGTGTGTGCTGGTCATTGACGCGCCAAGCGCAAATTTGCAGTTTAACGCATCGAGGGAAAAAGACCGCATGCGGCTGTTGACACCCTGCTTGCCCTAAGGGAGAGGATTGCTACGGCGTCCGGTTGGTTTTTGCGAGACCGCTTCGGCCCCTGACATAACGGTCTTAGTTCAGGCGAAAACAACGAACCGGCTCGCCAGGCCTGCCGGGCCTCGAGGAAGAGCAGAGCGCTCGCGCTCGTCGTGAGCATTGGCCTATTGCGCGCGGCGAACACTGACGTCGGGGGCCATGCTGCCGGGCACCGGAGCGATGCGCATGACCTTGGAGCGAAACTCGCCGTCGCCAAGGCGCAGAAGGCGAGTCTTCAAATGCGATTTTCAAGTGGTCCCCGAGCGCGTATTCGCGGTGACTGCGAAAGCGCATGCCCCCTTGCCGATATGTCCATGGTCATGGCCTCTTCAAACCAGGGAATCCCCTGCGGATGCACGCGGACGAGTACGGCGAGCGCCCGACGCGCACTGCCGCGCCGTTCAGGGTCGTGACGACCGGCAGTTCCGTTGGACGAAGCGAGCGGCTGTTCTTCGAGATGAAACGCCACTTGCGAATGTTGCCGGAGCGGCGGAGATGCCAAGAACACGGGACAGTTGATCTACTTTCGCAGCGCGTTCCTGTTCCGACGCGCTTGCCGACTGAACTTTTACGCCTGCGCTCGTGGAGCGAATACGAGGATCTCCGGCTGGCCATCGGAAAGCGACGCATCACAGGGAAAGGTTAGCCATAGCGTTTATACCCGGACTGTGGGACTCCCTGGTGGAAACGAGCAGACCGTTGCGCGAGACGTCGATGGTCTCTGCTAATTCGATTTTCTGGCCGAAAGGCGTGGTCCAACGCATGCGCACTGGAAGGCGCATGCGCACGCGGAGGTGCTCGCGGCTATCGGCCCGCGTAACAGTACTGCCCATGGGAATCAGTGTAGCGCGCACGTTTTTAAACTGCCAAGACCTCGTACTAGGACAAGAATCTCTGATTTTCGCGTTGCAGTTTGCCTAACCCGATGTTAGCGTTGCGCCGAATCCCAAGCCCCAGGGGGTGTTGATGGGTGATGGAGCGGAACGCCGTGAAGCGCGGCGATTCACGATGCGCCTTCCGATACGGGTTCTTCGGCGGGGGGCCAAAGGACGCGAACTGGACGCTCAAACGCGGGATGTCAGTTACCGCGGGCTGTACTTCCTCGCCGAAGCCAATTTCGAAATCGGCAGCGAGATTGAGTTCGTCATCACTCTTCCTCAGCAAGTCACGCAGTCGAGCGATGTAAATATCCGCTGTCTGGGAGAGGTTGTACGTGTGGAGCCCACCGAGAACGGCAGGGCGGGCATTGCCGCGAAAATCGCGCGCTATGAATTCATACCGGCGGCGGCGACCGCCGCGTAGGACTTTTTCTTCCCCGGCCCTTTCCTGGTTAACTCCCCTTAGGTGACAACAACTGAGTACAATACGGTTTTAGGGTTTTTCAGTTGGGGGGAAGCCATGTATCACTATGACGCCAAGATTGCGCTCGAGGAATTGCAAGAGGAGGCGCTGCTCCCGCACCCCGTAAAACTGCGTGACATGATTCTACGGACGCAGCTCGGCCCGCAAGACGCGCAGCTCCTGAACCACGATTTTCAAGACTACCTGGCGCGCTTCGGGGATTTGCAAAAAGCCGCGCGAGGAATTCTGGAGAAAATCGCCGCCGGCCAGCGCAAAACATCCTAATGCCGCTTCGACTCGCAGGAATTCCCGGCAAATGAAAACCAAGCCGCGGGTATTGTTGCTCTCCGCAACGTCCGGCGCGGGACACGTTCGTGCCGCACAAGCCCTCGAAAAGGCGTTCCTGGCGCGGGACGATTGCGTTGTAGATTACATCGACGCCCTGCAGCATGTCAGCAAGCTTTTCCAGCGCGTCTACGACCAAGCCTACATCGCGATGGTGCGGCGCGCGCCAGAGCTGATGGGCGTGCTCTACGAACGCACGGACCGGCCGTGGCTACACCCGCGGCCGCGTCTGGCGCTGGATCGGCTGAACACCGCCCCGATGATTCGTCTATTGAAACGCATCCAGCCGGACTTGTGCGTGGCGACCCATTTTCTGCCCGCGGAGATCATCGCCTGGTTGATCGCCAAGCGAAAGTTGCGCGCGCGCAGTGCCATTGTGGTGACCGACTACGACGTGCACGCGATGTGGCTTTGCCGCACGGTGGACCGCTATTATCTGGCCATTGATGAAGCCGCGGAATATCTGGCGCGCGTCGGCGTGCCACGAGAAAAGCTGCGAGTTACCGGCATACCGATCGATCCCCTGTTTGCGACGCCCGCGAATCCGCCCGCTGCCAGGAAGCAACTGGGGCTCGACGCGGATGCGACAGTGATTCTCGTTTCGGCAGGCGGCTACGGAATCGGTCCCGTCGAGCAACTGGTGAAGGACCTGCTGGCCTTACAACGACAGTGGCAGATCGCCGCGATTGCCGGAAAATCCGAAAAGACCCGGAAGCGTTTGGAGGAATTCGCAAAGGAGGCCGGCCATCTATCTTCAGGCTCGCCAAGGCTTTGCCCCGTGGGATTCACGACCGAGATGGACAAGTACATGGCGGCGGCAGACTTGCTGGTGGGCAAGGCCGGCGGGTTGACGACGTCGGAAGCGCTGGCGCGGGCGCTGCCCATGGCGCTCATCGAACCGATTCCCGGCCAGGAAGGACGCAACGCCGATCATTTGCTGGAAGCAGGGGCGGCGATTCGCTGCAACAACTTGGCTGCGGCGGCATGGAAGATTGCCGCGCTGCTGGATGATTCTGCAAGATTGAAGGGAATGCGGGAGGCCGCGAGGAACCTTGGACGGCCGGGAGCCGCTGCGGCCATCGCCGAAGATGTCATGCAGCTGGTAGACTGACGACACGGCGGCAAGAGGCTGGGAGGGAAGCGGTCCGCGGCGCTCAGGCCGCCGATCGCCAAGATCGATGCGACGCCATACACTGCTGATTGACGCGGATGACACGCTCTGGGAAAACAACGTATTTTTCGAGAAGTTGATCGAGGATTTCATCAGCATCGTCGAACCGTACGGCTATGCCCGCGCTTACATTCGCCACATCTTGAATGAAACGGAGCGCAAGAATATCCGCCAATACGGGTATGGGGTGCGCAGCTTTGGACGCTCGCTCGAAGAGACTTACATAAAGCTTGCGGACCAGATGGCGAAACGCGAGACACTGGCGCGGATTCATGGCCGCGTCATTGATTTGGAACGTACCCCGCCGAAAATTCTGGACGGCGTGCCGGAGACTTTGGCGTACCTTACGGAGCGGCACCGGCTCATTCTTTTTACCAAGGGCGAACCCGCGGAGCAGGCCGCCAAGGTGGAACGATCGGGCCTGCAGGGATTTTTCGAATTCATCGAAATCGTTCCGGAAAAAGATCCCGAGACCTATGGCGGATTGGTTCACAAACACAAAATCGTGAAGACCCACGGCTGGATGATCGGCAACAGCCCGCGCAGCGACATCAATCCGGCGATGAAGATCGGCCTCAACGCCGTCTACATTCCGCATCAGCACACCTGGACCCTGGAACACGAACCGGTCGTAGCGGGCTCCGGAAAGCTGGTGATCTTGCCTGCCTTCCGCGAGCTTCGCGGTCATTTCTAGACTGGGTGTTGTCCGGACTGACCCTCTTGCGAGCGCAAGCCCCGTCTCTTAGGGCGGGGTAGCAAGCCATTAATCAACAGACAATAATGCTTGCATTCTGAAGCCAACTGGTGTACGGCATACAGCATGGGATACGCCAGAACAAATATCTATCTCTCGAAACCGCAGAAAGCCGCTTTGGAGAAACTCGCTAAAGCCAAAGGCATCTCAACAGCAGAGTTGATTCGACGGATTCTCGACAAGGAATTAGACCGAGGCAAACAATAGTCGCAGTTCCCGGCAAGGGCTGCGGTGGGGTACAGCGCGTTGGTCTAAACTAAGTTGACATCCTCCCCCTCGTGAACGAGGGGATTCCCTTACTGAGGTTGGGCACATTGTGCCGCCTCTTCGATGTTCCTGCTTCCTCGCGGAGTCCCATGACCGACCACTCGGCGGGCTATTAGCTGCCACGGCGAAGCAGAACCGGCATCTATGCGTGGTGGTGTAGAGCCTGTAGGCCCCTCGTTCACGGGGTAGGATGTCAATTTCCAAATTGGACGTTGTACCCGGCGCGGTAGGCACCAACCTAATTCCTTTTGGCTCACTCGAAGGAGCGGACCCATGGCTACAACAACAACTTCCTGGCAAACCGGCTGGCGGCAGGAGTGGTTCGAGATCGAAGACGCAACCTACTTGAATTTGGCGGGCCAGTCACCGATGCCGAAGGTTTCGATTCGGGCTGTGCAAGCCGCGCTTGAAGCGAAGAAATATCCGCACCAAAAGCCGGATTCCACCTTCTTTGAAGTGCCCAACCGCATCCGTACATCCATCGCGAAGCTGATCGGCGGAAAACCCGAAGAGGTTGCCCTGACGACTGGAGCGAGCGCCGGCGTGGCAGCGGTTGCGTATGGTCTGACGTGGAAGCCGGGCGACGAGGTCATCACCGCCAAGGGAGAGTTTCCGCTGCAATACACCGCGTGGAAACCGATGGAAGAACGCGAGGGCCTGAAACTGAAGATAGTTTCTCCACGCGAGCGGTTCATCACCGCCGATGACCTGATTGCAGCACTAACACCAAGGACGCGGATGGTTTCGGTGAGCATGGTGAGGTACGACGACGGCTCGCGGCTGGATGCCGCGCGGGTTGCTGAGGCGTGTCACAAACAGGGGGCGCTGCTATTGCTGGACGTCAGCCAGTGCTGCGGGGCAATACCCATGGATGTCAATCAACTCGGTGCCGACTTTCTGGTGTCCGCTGGCTACAAGTGGCTGCTGAGTCCTTTCGGCACCGGATTCTTCTGGGCCAAGAGCGAACATCTTGGGTTCGTGCGGCCTGGACCGTTTTATTGGATGGCGGTGGCGGGCTCGGACAATTTCGCGGCGTTGAACTTCGAAGACCCCAAGCCGGCGGCAAACGCGAAGCGGTGGGATTCGCCGGAGTGGGCCAGCTATTTCAATTTCAATCTGGTGGCGATGGACGTCTCCGTGGATTTTGTGGTGCGCATGGGACCAGAGTTGGTTGCGGCGCATAACCAGAAATTGATCGAACTTATGTTCGATCGCCTCCCGAAGGACCGCTTTGTGCCGGCGAGCCCTCTGGATGCTGCGCGGCGCGGGCCGTATGGATGTTTTGCGGCACGCAGCCCGGAGAAAACAGCGGAGCACTACCAACATCTGCGCAAGGAGAATGTTGTCGTAAGCCTGCGCGAAGGCAACATTCGCGTCTCCCCGCACCTGTATAACACGGAGCGCGACATCGACCGGCTGATCAGCGTGGTAACTCCGTGACCCTGCAGGAAGGCGGGCCCAAGATTGCTGTCGTTGGCGCTGGCGCCGTAGGTGGATACTTCGGCGGACTGCTGGCGCGCGCGGGTGCGCCGGTGGTGATGATCGGGCGCCCGGCTTTTGTCGGAGCGGTCAACAAGAACGGACTCTTCCTGGACACATTGCAGTTTCAGGAAAGCGTGCCAGTCGAGGCATCCACCGAACTAAGCGCGGTTCGCGGCGCGGAAATTGTTCTTTTTTGTGTGAAAACAACGGACAACGCGACCACGGCGCGCGCGCTGGCTTCGCTGCTTGCTCCCGGCGCGGTGGTCCTCAGCATGCAGAATGGCGTGGACAATGTGGAACAACTTCGCGCCGCGGCGGCGATCGAAGCGCTTCCCGCCGTCGTTTACGTGGCGGCTTCCGTCCCCGAACCCGGGCGCGTGAAACACGTCGGGCGTGGTGATTTGGTTGTCGGGCCGGAAAACGAAAAAACCAAACGCATCACATCACTCTTTGCGCGCGCCCAAGTGCCTTGCCGCATTACGGAAAATATCGAAGGCGAACTCTGGACCAAGCTGGTGTGGAATTGCGCGCTGAACGCTGTCTCCGCGCTTGGCCGCGCGAAGTACGGGCAAATCGCCTCGAGCGCGGATGCTTGGAAAGTTGTCGAAACGGCGGTTTATGAGGTCCTGGCCGTGGCACGGGCCGCAGGAATTCATCCTCCCGGGTTGGAAGACCCTCAGGCGGCGCTCGCAGGCGCCCTTAAAATTGCTACTCAGATGGCGGAGGCGCTTTCATCAACGGGACAAGACATGAATCGCGGCAAGCGCACGGAAATCGATTCTTTGAATGGCTATGTTTCCCGCCGTGGTGCTGAGCTCGACTTGCCCACGCCCGTAAATCACGCGCTCTACGCGCTGGTGAAGCTGGCCGAAGGCCGTTCCTAGTCCAAACGCCAAGAAAAATGTGAATTCTTAACGCTCGCCCGGGGGGTGGAAAGGAATGTGCACGATGGCCTCAAGATCCACCGGCGTTCCTTGTTTTGTGGCAGGCCGGAACTTCCACTGGCTCAGTGCTTCCATGGCGTTGGCATCGAGCTGCTCGTCGATGCCACGCACCAATTGAATGCTATCGACCGAGCCATCGCGGCGAATCACGGCGTATAGCACGACCTCTCCTTCCACACGTTCTTTGATCAGTGTGGGTGGATACTTCGGATCGATCTTCCTCAGGGGAGCAGGGGCGGTAACGCCCAAGGAAGTCAGACGGGGGCTTTCGGAATTCACGCGCAGCTCGGAAAAATTCAGAATCCAGCTCCCCGTCGCGCTGTTCAGGTTGGGCATGTTTACAAGCATCTTGTAAATCTTTTTCGAGGCGAAGATCTGCTCGGGCAATGCACCGGCCGGAAGCGCCGCGAAGTTTGGCGGTCCGGTTCTCTCGGGTGCGTCATCGATTTTGGTGTGCGGATCGGGCTTGAGGATTAAGGCATGGGAAGCGGGGGCTTTGACGTTCGGGAATCCGCCGAGGCCGGAGCTTGTGCTGTTGGCGGGCGGGTGCCCTCCGCTGATACTTACGTCCATGTCATTTTTTCCGCTGCCGTTGCCGGTGGCGGACCCACCGCTGCTTGTTGGGCCTCCGCCGGTGCCGCCGTTAGCGCCGGGCGTTCCCTTCGGTGAGCTACTGGGTACGCCGGGTTGTTTGCCTTCGGGTGAAATGGAAACATGCGCAGCGAGATTCCCTTGGGGCAGGACTATGGGCGCGGGAGGGCCGGGCGCCGCGGAAAGCGCGATGAGAGTTGAGACATTTCCGTTCGTGACTCCGGATTGGGCAGAGCTAACTTCCGGGGCAGGTTCCACTTCACTTGTTTGCGCGCGAGAAGCCAGGCGCGGGGCGGCGCCCCCGTTTAGTTCCAATTTTGGGCGCGCAGGGGCGTTCGGCAACATGGACGGGGCGATATCCGCAAGTTTTTGGTCGAGCGTGGGAAGGTCGGGAGCGGGCGCGGTGGTCAGCTTCACTTTGCGAACCTCGCGTGGGCGGAGCTTGGATAGGGTTTCCTGGCTGATTTGCAAACGGGGACGCGCGGGGCCAGCCGTCTGCTGGAGCTCCACGATATTGGGAAGATTCGGGAGAATTTTCGGGGGCACGAGGGGTGCGGCGGAATTAATCAGAGTCTGCCGCGGATGGTTCGGGTGGACGGGATCGGTAAAGATGCGCTGGCGTGGATGGAAGGCGTCGCCGCCTTCTGGAGGGAGGGGCTTATCTGCTTCGCCGCGCGAGATCGGTTTGGGTTTGGGAGCCTTTGTGTCCACTAAAGGAAAATCGGTGATGGGGCCAGACCAGGTCAGTTCAGTGTTCTCGAAGGCAGAATAGTGGGTTGCCGCGGCAGGGAGACGCGGGGACGGCATGACGATAAATACGACATGCCAGAGGGCGGCGGCCACGAGAGCGCGGCGAGGGATCCGTCGCTCCACCCAACTGTCTTTGAAGAAGCTGGCGGCGAGAAAGTTCTTGGGGACTCGGGCCCGTCTTAGAACGGCGGCGATGCTGCTGCCGATCCCCTGGTGGAAAGATCCCCAGGCGACATCGAGCTTCGGGCCTTGGCCCATATCGAGGCCCACGCCGGCGGCAGCCTTGGGAGTCTGTCCCAGGAGATTGAGTGCGTCGCTGACTTGGTTCAAAGACATTTCCTTTTCCCTGGCCGCATGATGCGCGGCCGGATTGGTTGACCGGGCTAAAGAGTCTATGAAGCAGCCTCAAAACCCAATGCCTCAGCGGCTAAGCCGTCCAAGAGGAAGGCATTCTGTCGGACCCACCCCCCAGGTGCCACAAAGATTCTAGAGAACAGCCACTACTTGCCAGGCTCCCGACCAGGTCGGGATAAATGCCGCCCGCCACTACAAGCACACGCGCGCACCTCATGATAGATGAAACTCGGCGGGCGGGGGTTTACTCGGCCGGGTCGTTTTCGCCGCTCGTCTCTCTACCTGTCTCGCCACGGCGGCGGTAAAAGCTTAGGGCGGCATCGCCCTGGCGGAGAACGCGGAACCTTCGCAGCGCGCCGGGTTCTTCGGGTAAATCGAAGTTGCGGCGATGCTCGGCGACGACCAGGCCACCGGGTGCGAGAAGATCCGCGGGCCCAACGATTCGAGGTTGCGGCGAATCAAGGTGGCGGCCGGCGCACGATTCTCTATGAACACGACTTCGGTGGCGCCACGGCTCAGAGCCTCAATGCCCACAGCGCCGGTCCCTGCGAAAAGGTCGACGAATCGAGAGCCGGCGATATTGGGCGCTAGCACGTTGAAGAGCGTTTCGCGTAGGCGGTCGCTGGTGGGGCGGAGGGCCAGGCCCTTGAGGCTTTTCAGGATGCGGCTGCGGTAAAGCCCTGCGATGACGCGCATGAGTGCAGTTATTACCCGTCAGTTTTTGGTTGATAGTCAAGGAACAAAGAATCCGCGTGGTGGACCTGCTGGTGATGCAATGTTTTAGGTGTTGAAGCGTAGCGCGGAGAGCACACGCAAAGCATCGGACGGAATGCAGGACGAAAAAAACGTTGGCGCCAAAGGCGAAATAGAGAGGTTTGCAATAGACGTCCAACCTGGACTGCTGCTGGCCAAAGGTATGAAGACGAACGGCGAGGTCAGAAGGAATATGAATCCAAAAAGATAAAAAATAGCGTCAATAAGTTGGTGCAGCAAAACAGCAGACGGCAGGGTTGGAAATTGGAGCATGTAGCGTGGGTCGAACATAAACATGTTAGACACCGAGGCGGTGGTCGGTTCCGCGGCATCGGATACACAGACGAGAAGGTCCCTGTCTATTTTCGGTACCGCGGACTACAATGCTCAGGTGTGTTTGGCGCATGGGGTGGTGATGCTCTTTCGCATGCGTGTAGTGATCTTGTCTGTTCTTGCATTTAGCTCGCTGGCAATCGCCGGGGACAAGAAAAAGATTTTGCTGCCGGCTTATGTTCTTCAAGCCCGCACTGTCTTGGTACTTATCGATCCGAGCGCGGGCACTTCCACTACCGCCCCGATGGCGAACAAGACGGCTCAAGAGGACGTGGAGAAGGCATTGATTAAATGGGGGCGGTTCACCCCTGTGCTGGACACGCAAACGGCCGATTTGGTGATAACGGTGCGCAAGGGCTCCGGCAAAATAGTGCAGCCTACGATAGGCGGTCTGCCTACCAATGATCGCCCGGTCATCGTTCAGCCAACAGACACTGGCATCCGAGTTGGTGTGCAGCAGGGCCATTCAACAGATGCGCCGCAAACCTCATCGCAGGACACAAAACCTCATCCACAAACGGAAGTTGGGCCTGCAGAAGATATGTTTACGGTGTATGAAGGCCCCTCGACGGACCCCTGGATCGGGCGCCTGTCTGGCACTATGTCAACAAGGACGCGCTGCGCTCGCCCAACGTACCTGCTGTGGCGGAATTCCGAAAGATCATCGAAGAGGCTGAAAAACAACAAAAGCGCAAGCCCTAATTCGTCTCGACTTATTAGCCAGAGTCCGGGGCGGAGTCCCACCATGAGGACTTCCGCCAGTGTGAGTCCACGACAAAAAAAGAGACCCATGGCAGTCGGGGTTGCGAACGTCGCGAGAATTGGCGCTGCCCGCAGGCGGAACGAGCGCCAGTTCCAGAGCACGACTTCCTTGTCCTTCCTCCAAAGAACCTGTCCATGCCCCACCAAGATTCGACCGCGGAATCAGGAAAAGGATGAACGTAGCGACCTACATTCCGTTGGCCCCATGTCACCCTCCCTCACGCGATTACCCGGTCCATGGGAGCCCCATCAACTGTTCGTGAATGCCGCGACTGCTAAGGTTTGAACCGAGAGTATAAAGCTATTCGGCCAGTACTTGATAAACGTCTAGGAGTGATTCCTCAACCGATGTGGGCGAGATGATAGCGGCGCTGCCATTCGGGGGGGAGCATGCGCAGGAGGCGCTGCAGCGTCTCTTGCTGGGCGGCATCGTCGGCCAGGAGGAAGGCTTCGCGGCGGGCCAGTTCGAGGAATTCGCGATCGCGCAGGGGATTGGCGATGTGGAAGCCCAGGTCGCCGGACTGGCGGGTGCCGAAGAATTCGCCCGGACCGCGAAGTTGCAAATCAGTTTCGGCGATTTCGAAACCGTTGGAAGTGCGGACCATAGTCGCGAGGCGGGCGCGGGCTTCCTCGGTCATGCGTGGCGGTGCGACGAGGATGCAGTGTGATTTCTGCGCGCCGCGGCCGATGCGCCCGCGAAGCTGGTGGAGCTGAGAGAGTCCAAAGCGCTCGGCGTGTTCGATGACCATCACGGTGGCGTTCGGAACGTCGACGCCGACTTCCACGACAGTTGTGGCCACGAGGATTTGGGCTTCGTTCTTGCGGAAGCGCTGCATGACTTCTTCTTTTTCCTCGCTGGAGAGGCGGCCGTGCAGCAGGCCAAGCTTGAGCTTCGGAAAAACTTCGCGCGACAGCCGCTCGTATTCTTCCATGGCGGCTTTTAGCTCGAGCTTCGATTCTTCGATGACCGGATAAACGACGTAGCCCTGATGGCCGGCCGCGACTTCGCGGCGGAGAAACTCCCAAACGCCGGCGAGATGCTGTTCGGTGGTCATGCGCGTGGCGATGGGGGTGCGGCCGGGCGGGAGCTCGTCGAGGACGGACACGTCGAGGTCGCCATACAGGGTGAGCGACAGGGTGCGCGGGATGGGCGTAGCAGTCAGCACGAGGACATGCGGGGCGTGACCCTGCGCCGCTGCTTTATCCATCAGCCGCTTGCGCTGCAGAACGCCGAAGCGGTGCTGCTCGTCAATGGCGACGAAGCCGAGGCGGGTGAATTCGACGCTGTCTTCAATCAGGGCGTGCGTGCCGATGACAAATTGCGCTTCGCCAGAGCGAATGCGTTTGAGGGCAACGGTTTTCTCCGCGCCTCTCAGGCCGCTGATGAGCAACTCGACGCGATAGCCGGCTTTGGCGAGAAGGCGGCGCGCGGAAAGAAAATGTTGCACCGCGAGAATTTCCGTTGGGGCCATCAGCGCCGCTTGCGCACCGTTTTCGATGGCGATCACGACGGCCTGGAGCGCGATGATAGTCTTGCCACTGCCGACGTCACCTTGAAGGAGCCGGCTCATCGGAGCGGGCTTTTCCAAGTCCGCGGCGATTTCGGCGAGAACCCGCTTCTGCGCCGCCGTGGGCTTGAACGGCAGGATGCGCTTGAGCGCTTCGCGCACGGCGTCTTCCCGCACGCGGAAGGCCATGGCGTTCTCCTTGCGAGTGGCCTTGCGGTCCAGTGCGAGGCTGAGTTGATACAAGAAAAATTCCTCGAAGATCAGCCGCTGCTGGGATGGTGAACGAAACGTGTTCAAGGCCTCGAGGGATTCGCTGGGTTCCGGGAAGTGCGTGTGAATCAGAGCTTCTCCCCGCGAGGGATAGCCAAGCCGCGCTCGCAATCCCTCCGGCAAGACATCCGGCATCCTCTGATCGATGAGCTGCACGGCGGCGTACATCGCGCGGCGAATTTGCCGAGAGCCAAATGTGCCAATCGCTTCGTAGATCGGTACGATCCTGCCGACCTCGGTGGAATCCATTTCCTCGCCGCTCAGCACTTCGATTTGGGGATTGATCATCTCCAGCCGTGCGGGCCTCAGCTTATCGACCTCCGCCTTGCCATGAAGAATGAGCAGTTGCCCGGGCTTCAAGCGCCCTTCGAGGTATCCACCGTGAAAAAACTTGCAAGGCAGCGAACCTCCCGCGTCGTCCTGCACCAGCAGATGATAGATAGCGTCGCGGCCGCGCATACTGCGCACCGCCTGGCCGCTCATCACCCGCGCACGAATGGTATAAGTGCCGTTCGGTTGGATGTCTTTTACCTTAGAGAAATGGATGCGGTTTTCGTAACGGAATGGGAGATACCCGAGCAAGTCCTCGAGCGTGTAGATCCCGCGCTGCGCGAGCAGTTCGGCGCGCTGCGGGCCAACGCCTTTGATCATGCGTATTGCTGTGTCGAGGTTCATCTTGACATCCTCCCCGCTCGTGAACGAGGGGGATTGCCTACTGAGGTTGGGCACACCGGGCCGCCTCTTCGATGGGTTCCTGCTTCCTCGTGGAGTCCCATGACCGACCACTCGGCAGGCTGTTAACTGACGCACGATATCCCCACGCCAGAAGGGCTACACCCTTATCGCTGCGGAGAAACTTCCTGAGTTGATTCTGTGCTGCCACATCGTCTGCCTTTCCTGCAAAGCCGCAAGACGACGAAACGCATGCAAGCATCTCCTGGGTCCTGCGATTTAACGGCGAAGTGTAGTCGCAAGCCGGACACCGCTGGCTGCGGTAGGCTTCCGACTGGTACTCCACCAAACCGCCAGCCCAGCTCTGTTTGTACTCCAACTGGCGACCTATTTCTTGC
>WNFS01001030.1_pt1 | contig 35830 bp, 34 predicted proteins | sample 5400141 | NCBI WGS metagenome assembly WNFS01 (sample SAMN13153358, study PRJNA577476) | soil metagenome | isolation source: 60 cm saprolite under Madrone tree | place: USA:California | collected 2016-06-14
GTCTGCGGGATTGGGGGCATATTGTTTGAGCAGTTCCGCGGCATCGCGGTCATGTGCGGGGTCGAGCAGTTGATGTGGGTACGCATTGCGGGTGAGGAAGCCTTGTAGGCGAATAACGTCAGGACTGGACTCCGGACCAATCAGAACTGGACCGCCGGCACCGGCCTCGACCAGGGCAACGCGGCGCAGGATCAGTGCTCTCATGATCCGCTCGCCGATTTCGGGCTCTTCGATTATCAGGGCGCGCAGATTTTCGGAGGGAATCTGCAGCGCTTCTACGTCGTCGACCGCATGGACGTCGACGAACGCTGGTTGGCCCGACAATTGCCCCACTTCGGCAACGAATTCACCAGGTCCCTGCTCGACGATCGGGGCGCTGTGGCCCAAGGGATCGCGTCGAGTGACTCGCACGGAACCTTTAATCAGCACGACCATGCCAGGAGCGATTTCTCCCATCACGAACAGCGCCTGGCCCGCGGCATAGCGCCGAACCACCCCAAAACGACGAAGACGGTCGATTTCGCGTGGCTCGAGTCGTGGAAACATCTGTTGACGGCGCGTATCGATCGTAGACATGCGAAGCTCGTCACTGGGCCGCTAATAGTTCAGATCATGCGGAGTGGGCTGTTTCGACGTGGGCCGCATGCACTTCAAATTTTGTGGGTCTATGGACGCAGTGCGGGGCCGCGTACACGCTGACGGGCCTCGCCAACCTTGCTGCATCTCACAAAATGTTTCGTTTTGCACTCCTCCTGGCAGTTGTATCCCTCATGCTCCTATTTAACCGGTCCTCGAGCTTTTCTCTGGGGGCGCGTTCAATGACAGCAACTACGTCGGACGCGGAAAGGTTCTCGGGCGGAATCTCGTCGTGACTCCTGGGAATACTCGGGCTGCCAGGCATCTGGCAGCCTATGTACGAAGGATCGCGCTCTGGCGTTCTCCGCCCTTGATAGCTGTCAATTTTTTTAACTCCTGAGCCTGCTTCCCCGAAGACCAGTTGCCGCCACAGTGATTAAGCCGCTCGACACAGAACCCGTCGGTGCGCCTATGGAACGTCTGATTCATGCGTCGCTAGGCGCGTTACCGCGCAGGGCCCGTGCTTCATCGGGCTGCTCGAGGTAGAAGAAACGAACCTGCTTGCGTGCCGTTGGGCGTTTGCTCCACGCTTGCGCGCTGATTGAAGCCAGGCGAATGACGGCCCGTTTGTCGGATGTGTAGTGATCAGTCACATACGGCGCGTTCGCGGACGATCAAATCACCGTTCCCACGTGTGGATGCGTTCGGGGATCGTGCGGCAAGGCACCACATAGGGATATTCGCGCGCCCATTGAAGTCGGTCCGGGAGGCTGGCGCAGATCAGCAGGAAAATTTCACCCGAATCAAGGTAATATCGGACCGCGGAGCGCGTGCACGGCGAGGAGCGACAGTCGATTAATCGCACATGCCTAGCGGTTGGCCAATGGGGCCGGCCAGTAAGGCAGACGGATAGACAATACCTATGCGTGTGCCACAGGTGAACGGAGCGACAGCTGGAGTATCACTGCGCCATGCACGTCGCTGAGCCAATTGCGCTATGGGCTGATGATGATTCGATTGTCGACCTTCGATACACCAGGCGCCCACCACGCGGCTCTCTCCGCCTCCTGGCGTTCGGCCGACGAGCGCACAGTGCCCCTCAAAATGACCTCACTACCGACTGTTTCGACCGTGATTCGGCTAGCGTCAATCTCGGCCGCACGCCGCAATGCATCCTCGATCTTGCGCCTGATTTCCGAGGGCGCCACGTGTGGCTTCACCTCAATGGAGTTAGTCACCCCCTTGAGTCCGCGCACCCGGCGGACCGCCGCTTCCGCACGGCCCCGCTGGTAGTTCCATTCGACTTCACCTTCAAGTGTAACCCAGCCGCTTTTCACGACCACCCGAATCTTGTCCCATGCAAACGGCAACTCGCTCTTGATCCGTTGGATTGCATCACGAGCGATCTCAGGATCCGGCCTCTCGTCAACACCGGGCAGACGTATTTCGATGTCGTTAGCGACGGCGACCACTCCTGCAACACGCTTTGCATCGGCTTCCGCCTGGTACTTTTGCATGAAGCTGCGCACAAACCCCGCCAGTGTGACAACACCGTTGTTGACGGTCACCGCAATGTCGGTGGCATCGATGTCCGGGTCCCACCGGAGTTCACCCTCAACATCGCGTCTGATGTCGCTGTCGGACCGCATGCTAGATACTCCATTTCTATAGTCGGTTGGAACGGCTAATCTACGTTCCATGTCGCAGTTTGCAGTATTAGCCATCGCCAATGACACCGCCCGCGACCATGACGGCTATCAACATTCGCGATTTTTTATGACACGGATTGTCACACATCAATGCTTAAGCGGTTGTCCACTTTGCTCACACCGGGCGCACGCCACGCCGCATGCTCCGCTTCTTCGCGTTCCGCCCAAGTTCGGACTGTCCCCCGCAAGATGACTTCGCTGCCATCGGCCTCGACCGAAATGCGACTTGCGTCGAGCTCGGCGGCCCGCCGCAATGCTTCCTCGATCTTACGTTTGATGTCGGTCGGCAGGACTAGCGGCTGAAGTTGAATGTTGTTGACGACGTCCTTAACGCCGCGCACGCGCCAAACGGCCTCTTCTGCATCCTCGCGCTGATAATGCCATTCGACCTCTCCCTCGAGAGTTACCACTGCATCCCGGACTGTAACTCTGATCTTCTCCAAGGAGAACGGCAGGTCTCTCTTGATCTCCTCGACAGCGTCGCGCGCAATTTCAGGATCCGGTCGGCGATGGATGATGGGTAAACGCACCTCGATGTTGTTGGCTAGACCGACTACGCCAGTTACACGCTTGACATCTTGCTCGGCCTTCCGCTTCTGTCGAAAGCTGCGAACGAAGCCGATCAGAGTCACGACGCCACTTCTCACCGCGATGGCGATATCGGTTGCATCGATGTCTGGATCTGATCTCAACTCGTCCTCCACGTCTCGTTTGATATCTGAATCTAATCGCATTGCATGACCTCCACTTCTCGGATTGGGTGCGCCAAAACCTCAGGTCTGATCGTGCCAACGGGATTAGTACGCGACCGAAGCATCGCAGCCCTGATAACCATCAACATTGCGACGACGGGACGCGGCCCGCGCGGAGGCTCTCGGTCGGATGGCGCGCCAATCCGGCCGTTGCAGGAGGCTCGCAAGGAATAGGACAGTCGCTGCGAATGCAGCGCGTAGCAACCATCGGCCGGCTTCGTCTCTGGCATCAAAGCCCAAAGAACACTGAATGCGATCAGAGCTATCACGGCGACTGCCACAAAACCGGCTGCCAGTCCGAAGTTTCCCACGATCATACCGGAGAGTGTGGTACTGAGCGAAGCTCCGATACTGGAAACCGCACCGACAAAGCCCTGGGCGAGGTTGAATCGACCCGTGCGGCCAGTCGAGTCAGCAATCGTCAATGGCTGCAATACACCGAGCATGATTCCGCTGATGCCATCCAGGACCTGGACGGCAACCAGGACCATTGGTTCCGTAATCAGCGCAAACAGCAAGGCACGGATCGGCAAAACCACGAATCCGATGAGCAGCAGCGGGCGGCGCCCCGAGCTTTGAACCTGCCGCCCAGGCCATGGCGCCATCAAGGCGGCGTGAACCTGGGGCACAATGACGAGGATCGCCATAATCATCGAAGATTGCCGACCTTCATGACGAGCCAACATTTCGCCGATCAACGGTAGTATGGATGCGTTTGCCACCTAGAACAGGAACAGACAAGCGGCGAATGTCATCAGAGACCGGTTCTGCCAGAGTGTTGCGCGTCGGTCGCGTGGCGGCGCGGTGGCACTGTGATGGTCGGGCGCACCAACCGATCGCCCAAAGTGGACGACGGCAGCGCGGATCCTTGCGAGAGCGACAACCGCCGGAATCACGAGGAGCGCCGAAGCGAAGAATATGAAGTGGTTTGACAATGCATATCCCACCACGCCCATGAGTCCAGCGGCTGCTAAGCTTCCGGCTGACCGGAAGCGCTGATTGCGTCCGAGCCTCTCGGCGAGCGCCGAATGGCCGACCAGGCCCATACTCACGGCAGCGATAGCCGGCCCAATGAATCCGCCGGTGGTCCCTTACAGCACCAGGGCCACGAATACCACAGGGAAGGTCGGCGAAAGCCCAATCATGAGGGCGCTGAACCCCACGGAAAGGATTGCCAGGCCGAGCACAAGCCTCTTCGACCGTGCCGCATGAAGCAGCTCTCCTCCGGGTATTTGGGCCAACAATCCGGCGATACCGCCGATGGTCAAGACAAAACCGACGTCTTCTGGCGACCAGCCTTGACCTCCAAGAAAGAGCGTTACAAACGGTCCAAAACCGGCCAAAGTGCCCCCTACAAAAAATTTAACTGCGTCGAGAGCACGAAGACTTTGATCCAACGTCGAGGTGTTTGAATCGAACAATTGCGACGCGACGATCATCTAGAAGCTCCGCTGACACATTCACCGTGCTAGCGCACGCCGGACGCCCGCGGTGGTGAGCGGAACCGCCACGACAACCGGGCGCGACCGCCTCGGCAGCCTCCAGCCTGATTCGAAGCAGTTCAGCACTTGCTCGCAAAGCCAATGCTGCCGCTGCGGGGAGAGTCCCTCATCTTGCTAAGGCAATCTGCGCCACGGTTATTGAGAGATGTTGACCAACACCTCCAAGTCGGCGCGAACCACCGCGCCGGTAGTGACCCGGGTGAGGCCGCCGGCACGGGCCCATTGGCTCGCAGTCATTTAGAATCAACGCACAAACGGGTAGGTCGTGGCAGAGAAATATCTCTACGATAGCTAGCCATCCGTGCCAGGCTTTTTCCGACACGTCGACGGCCATCGAGATTCGATAAGGATGGGCTGCCCTGATTACGTAAACTTACGATATGGAATTTTGCCGAATACTCATTCTCTACAAGGGGGCAACTCTCGCCATTAGGCGGCCGAAATGGCTGGTGGGAAGAAGTAATATGCCGACAAATTCAGCGTGTGCGCCGGCCAATCACGCGACCTACTATCGTTGCATCCTGTCGAACCGGCCGCACTCCCTGCAGAAGGTCGATCACCTCGCTGTGATTTTGCCATTCCAGCGCGGCCAGGAAATTTGCGGCCAGGGCCAGTCAGCGGACCGCTGGTACTTTGTCATTTCGGGCGCCGCGCGCCGGTGCGTGTTCAGGCCTGACGGGAGGCGCCAAATCGTCGATCTATTGCTTTCGGGCGACTTCTTCGGTTTCACGGCCGCTGAGGAGTACGACTTCAGCGCCGAGGCGATCGGAAAGGAGACTGTGGTCGCCGCCTATCCGCGTCGGCGCATTGAGGTCGCCGCGGAGTCGGATTCGGATTTGGCACGGCAAATTTACCGAACGGCTCTTGAGTCGATTTCACGCATACAATCTCAGCTCCTCATTGTCGGTCGCATCACCGCGCCCGAGAAAGTCGGTTCGTTCATCCTTGAGATGGCGGCGCGTCTGTCGCGCGGGCGCTCGGACACAGTGGCGTTGCCGATCACACGGTACGACATAGCAGAATATCTTGCGGTGTCGGTCGAGACAGTGAGCCGCTCGCTTAGCGACCTCAAGCATCGAGGCCTGATCCAGATGTCAGGCACGCGTGAGGTGAAGATCATCGACCGGGACGCGCTCGAAGACCGTAAGCGGAGCGCCATGAGTCGCGTGACCTCGCTCGATCGTCAGAGGCAGGATCGGAACTCGCCTCCGCGACCGGACTCGTCGCGAGCACTGCGATACGGATAGCCTCCGCGAATCGTCGGACGGCCAGCCGCTTCATCATCCGTCCCCGATGAGCCTCGACGGTGCGGACGCTGATGCCGAGATAGAATGCGATGCGCTTGTTGGGATGACCCGCTGCGAGGGCCTCGAGCACCGCCCTTTCGCGCGGGCTCAGGGACGCAATCAGCCGCGTCGCCTCGGCGGCATCACGCTTGCTCCGGACCGCGTCTTTCTGCTCCAGCGCGGATTCAATCGCCTTGAGCAGGTCTTCGTCGGAATAGGGCTTTTCAAGCACATCGACGGCGCCGGCCTTCATCCTCCAGCAGAACGCAGCCCAGGGGCAATTGTGGCGCAGCTGTGAGAAACGTCGCACTGTCGAACGACGTTACGGAAAATCCGTCTACCGTGAGAAGGCGCTGAAGGGACCGGCGAACACCGGCGTCCTCATCTACGACGTAAATGGCGCAATGACCCGGCACCGCACTCTCCGTCCACCGAGACCGCCAAGAGCGTCAAGTTGAAGATCGTCCCCACCCCATGGGCTTTCCAAACGAACGAACTAGGCGACCATGCTGTTCCCACAATCGTGTGGGTGCGAGACGCCAGGATCTACCCTGCGACGTTCGATCAGCAGAAACGGTTCGGTGTTTCGAGAGGTGTTCGAGAACGTGTTTTGCTCTACCGAGTCGTACCGCTATTCCCCACAATCCCAAACCGTTAGGGTCACAAATTCGCGGTCGACCGCACCGGCCACCGCTTCCAGGCTATGCAGATAAGATCGACGATAACCCGTTGGATTTGAACGCGTTCGGCAAGCACGGCGGCACTAGGATCAAAGTCCAAAATGCGGGACGACGTTCATAAGAGCCGACGCAGGTCATCACCAGGTGCTGGCCTTCCCGAGCGGCAAACCTCCACCGCGCGCACCTCCAGATCGACGCGGGTAATGAAAATAGCGCATCCGGCGCACGATCTCGCTGGCCGCGGCGTAGGTTCAGCAATTTCTCCTCTCGCATCCGCGGCCGCGCAGATATCAAAGCGAGGCGCCGCCGCGCGCTGATGCACTTCGTCACACCAGCCAATGGCAGGTGCACTTTGTGCGAGCCCGCGACCCGCCCACAAGTTTCCCGGCCGTTCGGCGCGACGCACGGATACGGACGAAACTCGTTCAGCGGGAAATACTAGGCGGTTTTGTCGATCTCGATTTCATGGACCCGGGCCGCGATAGCGCCGTGATCGCTTAGGATCGTCAGCGCTGCATCCTCCTGCTCCGGGGATTGGACACGAACCCACAACACGATGCCGCGGTCCGTCATGTACCAATCGAGACCAGCGACTTTCTCGCGATTGACGATGCGATTGGCCCCGATCACCCCAACGCCCCCTGCAACAACGGCTGCTACCAGCCCCGCGACCACGCCCGTCACAACGGTCACGTCCGATGCGGCAGCGGCCAGTGCCGTGCCCACCCCGGCGGCGCATGCAGCGACACCGCCAACGAGCGCATATGTCGCCCCGATGTCCCTAGCCAGGACAACAGGTTGCCTTGGCACCAGCGGAACATCCGCGAGCTCCTCGGACGCGACGATGACATTGCCGATCTTCTCTCGTACCTTGTCGATTGAGGCCATCCGGTCGATTTCGGCTCGGTCGAAACCGACGACCAGCAGGGCTTCGACTGCAGCGTCGAGCGCTTCGTAGGAATGGAATACGCCGGTGACCTCACGCACTCCCGTCCGATCAAGTGTCGTGTCGGATGACTTTTCCATGGGTGAGGTTTCGCTTCGCAGAAAGCAGAACCGACTGAGGCTCACGGCGTGCTAGTTGAACTACGAAATGTTTCTGAGCGCCTGGCAACTCGATAGAAGACCCGACGCATGCAAACGATCGACTAACGGCGGCGTTACCGCACTGACGGTTATCAATATTGGCGGATCTTGTACCGCCTCGACTTTATTGTGGATAGGAGCGACACTGGGGCTTTACGTCGACCGCGCCACGTCGAAGGAACGCCGCCAACGCCAACACCGTGGAAAGCCGTCGCCCTTTGCAGTCGGAGTTGTGGCGGCGCAGCCCAGGGGACCACCTAGCCGCCATCGCTGCAAAAGCCTGCCAGAGAATATGCCGATAATCGACCGCAACTTCGAGCGGTTCAGAAGTAGGTCGTGCACCCAGGTCACAGACTGGCCCCTGGGTTCCGGCGCGCCGCGCAACATGTTTGCACCGCGACGACCGGGTCATGCCACAAAGCGGGATGAGCATCCTTTGCGCCTGTTCCAGCCAACGCGTAGGGGACATGCAAATCGCGTCTCAGTGGAGCTTCCCGCGCTCCGCCCTCGCTTGAAGGAGAAGAGACTTGTACAGCAGCCCAAAACCTTGCATTACATGCAGATAGTTTTCCACTCTCAAAGCAAAGTTGTGCGCCATCTGGAGTAGTTCCGGATTGTTCTTCTCGAGCTCCGCTATCGCTTCCCTTGTAAAATCCTCGGGGCCCTTTTCGTCAATTTCCGCAACCAGCAACTCCCGCGTTTCTGCACTCACGCGAGGAAGCGGGACGACAACATCGGTGGGGGCGGGCGCCAGGGTGAGAAGACGATAGAACATGCCAAACCCAAGCATGGCCTTGGCGGAATTCCGGAGATCGCCGGCACATTTGGCCGCCATATCCAAAAGTTCCGGATTGTACCGCTTGAGATGCTCGATAATCTCCCTCATGCATGCGTCCGGCCCACGGTCATCGAACTCTCGAGCAACCAATTCACGGGCCTTTTCGCTCACGCGTGGAAGTAAGCTCATTTTCCGATACCTTCTTCGCACAACTTCCTTACCGCGAGGTCGACGGGCCAGCAATACTGGCCGCCGGGCGCTCGTGACTTGATCGGATATATTGATTAAAGCTCAATCAACCCAACTGGTCTCGGGGGCGACCCGCGGGGCCGGCGAAATCATCCTGCGGGTTCCGTCCGATCGTGAGCCGAGCCGCCTGGAGCGCGCAGGACGTCAGAGGTGGACAACCGCTTAAAGGTCGAGGTGAATGACCCCGCCAGAAAAAAAGTTGCTGATGTTGATTGGCGTCATGGTCGGGGATGCCGTCCGCGATAGTTAATCCTGGAAACTGCAAGGCTGGAACGTCAATTGGCAGGTTTCCAGCCGACTCTCAGAAATGGAGTACCTATTATGCGGTCCGACAGCGACATCAGACGCGACGTTGAGGATGAACTCCGGTGGGACCCGGACATCGATGCGACCGACATTGCGGTGACTGCCAGCAACGGTGTTGTCACACTGGCGGGATTCGTTCGCAGCTTCATGCAAAAGTACCAGGCGGAAGCCGATGCAAAGCGCGTCGCGGGGGTGGTGGCCGTCGCCAACGACATCGAAATACGTCTGCCCGGTGTTGACGAGAGGCCGGATCCCGAGATCGCTCGTGATGCCGTCGAACGGATGAAGAGCGAGCTACCGTTTGCATGGGACAAGATTCGGGTGGTCTTGAAAAGCGGCTGGGTTACGCTTGAAGGTGAAGTCGAGTGGAACTACCAGCGGGACCGTGCGGAAGCGGCGGTCCGCCGGGTTCGTGGCGTGAAGGGGATCACCAACTCTGTTGTGGTAAAGCCCCGTGTCGCGCCGATGGAGATCAAACGCAAGATCGAGGAAGCATTGCGGCGAGCGGCTGAGATCGATGCCAGTCGCGTCACGGTCGAAACAGTCGGTAGTGAGGTGATTTTGAGGGGCAGCGTGCGCTCGTGGGCCGAACGCCAGGAGGCGGAGCGAGCCGCGTGGTGGGCGCCTGGTGTATCGAAGGTCGACAATCGAATCATTGTCAGCCCTTGACTTGGTTCCCAGAAGCCAGCCGGCGGCGTGGCACTGTATCGGAGCCGGCGCGTTCGATCTTCTTCATGCTCTGGCCCTGTGAAGACCGAGCAATCGACGCGCCGATCTTCAGTACCCACGCCGGATCGGCGCACTCGTCGCCGTGCTTGGTGAGCAGCCCTTGCTCCTCGCCGGCAGGATCCGCCGAACGCCTTCCGGACCGGACCAGCGTGAAGCCGCCGCATAGCTTGGCGCCGTGAAGTTCCCATGTCGAGCTTGCCCCAGGCAAGCTGCTTGCTTGCACGGCGACTCGGCACATCGCAGTGCTATTGAGCGACCAACATACGGGCCCGGGCCGGGCCTCCGCGCTCGACCTATCTGCTCGGGCGTTTTAGTGAACTTTCTCTTGGAGCCATAGTCTTTCAGGGAAGCGCCCACGGGCTCGTGGTGCGTCCTAAGATCGTCAATCCTCATGCCGCGCCGCTCAGGTCTCACGAGCGACGTCTTGAGGCCTCTTGTCATCCCGAAGCCCGAGGAAGCGGGGATGTCGCAATTTGTCGTCGCGCGTCCATTCCGTGAAGGCGATTTGGGCAACGAGCCTGGGCTTCACCCAGTGCACTCCGCTGCGCGGCAGCGGATCGTCCGCGAACGGACTGACTGGTGTTTCTAATTGAGCAAGCCTCTCGCCCAGCCGGCGCAGTGTGTCATGATCAAAGCCGGTCCCAACTTTACCGGCGAAAACGAGCACTCCGCCGCGATAGTAGCCCACCAGCAATGCTCCGAAGCCGAACCGGCTTCCTCGGGGTTCGGTGTAGCCCCCAATGACGAATTCCTGCTCGTTGATGCACTTGAACTTCAGCCAATCGCGCGTCCGCCTGGAGACATAGACACTTTCCCCATTTTTTGCGATCACTCCCTCCCACCTGCTGCGGCACGCTTGGCGATAGTAACGTTCCCCTTCGGTCTCGCGGTGTTCCGTGAACCTTAATGACCCTCCGAAATCAAAGGTATTTCGCAGGAGCTCCTTGCGGTCGCGCAGCGGAACCTGCTGGGTATCGTAGCCGTTCAGATAAATCAGATCGAACAGATAGAGCCAAACCGGCACCTTACGGAGCAGATCCGCCGACGGATGCGTGACCTGCATCCGCTGTTGAAGCTGCGCAAAACTGGTGATGCCGTTCTTGAAGGTGACGATTTCGCCGTCCGCGACGAACAAATCGGCGTCCTGTCGCCGGAAAGCCGACGTGATCTCTGGATATCTGTCGTTCAGCAGCACCCGGTTCCGTGAAAACAGCGTCAGCTGACTATGGCGGCGAAAGACCAGGCAGCGCTCGCCATCCCATTTAGGCTCGAAAAGCCATCCCTCGCGAGAGAAGCGTTCGTTCGTGAGGGTTGCCAACATCGGCGCAACCCATTCCGGCTGCGACTTTTTGCGAAGCTGAGCCTTGGCCTCGGCCGGCAAGCTGTTCAGGGGATCGCGATCCGTCATTCTCTGCCACGTTCGCAGCACTGGCCTCGTCGTCGGGCCGTGACCGGGGGGTGACATCATCGACAGGCACGCGGCAGGCCGGCGCGGCCTCGTATCCGGACAGCGCCAGGCGGCAGCACGTCGCAACCGCCGGAGACAGTCTCAAGGTCGCGGCAACCGGCGAGCCACGGAGCAATCATGGATCAGACACATTCTCGTTTACCCAGCCCTTTCTGAGAGACGATGCGGCCTCAATTCCGTTTAACCCGGGCTCACCAGCACAGAACGGGGCGTACGCGATAGGCACGCGATCGCGGTCCTGCATTTCAATGCAAGCGGCCCGGTGCGCCCTATGCATAGTGGTTGACAATATCGTGCTCCCCCTGGGCGCGGCGGCGCGACATTCGAATTGCCACAAGCCAGTCCTCCCAAATAGTTGGGTCAGCGAGCGAGCCGTCCACCCATCGAGAGCCGCCGAGGACAAACCCGATCTCGTGGGAAGTCCTATCTTGACGCTGCCAGATAACCTCAAGAAAAACTCGCATAGCGTCAAAACCCTCGAGCACCGTAATCGTGTCCGTTGCCCTCGGCACTGAGCTTTCCGCAGTCATTCGACGCCTCGCTCATGAATCCGGCCTCACGAAGGTGCGCATCGCGTGGCAATGCCCTTCTTGAACGGCAAAGCCACAATGCAACCGTTAAACATCACTTCGCTGGTACGCCGATCACGCTTCGCGATTTCCAATGGTAATTCATTCGGCTCCTCCTGCGTTCCGTCGGGCCTGGCTGATCGGCGGAGGCGCTGGAGCCGCGCCTGTCACCCTCCAAGCTGCGGAAACCAAATTTGACGGCCGTCATGGCGGCGGACGCGAGAGAGACCATGATGCAGATAACATCACCAAGTCAGCTCGCTGGGCGGACGGTACTGAAGCAAAACCTGTCGGCCTCCTAGGAAGACGAAGCATGAGCATCAAGCATGAGCATACAGCCAGAACTCGTTAGGCCAGGGCTGTTTCGCGATCGTCACGAAGCGGGCCGGCTACTTGCCGCGAAGCTCGCAAAATACGCTGATCGTCCGGACGTCTTTGTGCTGGCGCTGCCACGCGGTGGCGTGCCTGTCGCGTATGAAGTCGCTAGCGCCCTTGACGAACCAATGGACGTTTTTGTCGTCCGCAAGCTTGGAGTCCCCGGCTACGAGGAGCTGGCGATGGGCGCGGTCGCGACCGGCGGCGTGCTCGTGCTCAATGATATGCTCATCACGCGCCTAGGCATACCCGACCATGTAATCGACGTGGTCGCGACACGCGAGCAGCAAGAGCTGGCGCGGCGTGAGCGCCTGTACCGCGGCGGTCGCTCTCCTCCCGATGTTCGGGGTCGCACCGTCATTCTTGTGGATGATGGTCTGGCGACTGGGGCCACCATGCACGCCGCGATCCAAGCGCTGCGACAGCAGCAGTCCGCCCGCATTGTCGTCGCGGTTCCGACGGCAGCGCCTGAGACCTGTGAGGAGCTGAGGGCTGAAGTCGACGAGGTGATATGCGCGATCACACCAGAGCCGTTCCACGCCGTCGGCCTCTGGTACCGGGACTTCTCGCAGACAACGGATGAGGAGGTTCGCGATCTGCTCGCGCTGCGAAACACGCAAGAGCGAAGTGAGGAGGTGCAAGCCTCAGTCGAAAGTCCACTCATCGAAGCGTTACGCGCGACCGCCTACCCGTTGGCAAATAGCGAACGGGACTACGATCCACTTATGGACAGAATCGGCGAGGCACGTTTTGCCCTGCTTGGCGAGGCGTCTCACGGCACGCACGAGTTTTACCGGGAACGTGCCGAGATCACGAAGCGGCTCATCACAGAGAAGAACTTTACGGCTGTGGCCGTAGAAGCAGATTGGCCGGACGCCTATCGGGTCAACCGCTATGTTTGCGGGGCGAGCGACGACATCGACGCGACGGAAGCGCTCGCCGATTTTCGCCGGTTTCCGATGTGGATGTGGCGCAACCCGGTCGTTGTCGAATTCATCGAATGGCTACGGGCGCACAATGAGGCGCTCCCGCCACAGGCCCAAAAGGTTGGGTTCTACGGCCTTGACCTGTACAGCCTGCACACCTCGATAAAAGCGGTGCTGCGATATCTTGAGAAGGTCGACCCCGAGGCCGCCAAGGGGGCACGCGAGCGCTATTCCTGCTTCGACCATGTCGGTGAGGACACTCAGGCCTACGGTCTTATGACGCGTCTAAACCTCTCCAAGTCATGCGAAGAAGAGGTCGTCAGCCAACTGGTCGAGCTGCAGCGCAATGCAGCCGACTACGCACGGCGCGATCGCCGATTGGCGGAAGACGACCTGTTCTATGCCGAGCAGAACGCTCGCCTGGTTATGAATGCCGAGGCTTATTATCGTGCGATGTTTCTTGAGGAGGTGTCCTCATGGAACCTTCGCGACCAGCACATGGCTGAGACGCTTGATGCCTTGGTCGCGCATTTTGTTCGGAAAGGTGCCCGCGCAAAGCTTGCGGTCTGGGAGCACAATTCCCATCTCGGCGACGCCCGTGCGACAGACATGGGCCAGCGCGGCGAGCTGAATGTGGGTCAACTCACGCGCAAAAAATACGACAATGACGCCGTGCTGGTCGGCTTCACGACGCACCATGGGACCGTTACCGCCGCCTCCGATTGGGGAGGGCCTGCGGAGTGCAAACGCGTCCGCCCGGCACTTCCCGGCAGCTACGAAGCCCTGTTCCACTCCACACAGCCCAGACAATTCCTGCTGATTTGGAACGATAACGACAGGGTGTCTGAAAGCCTGCGCGCGCCGCGACTCGAGCGGGCGATCGGCGTGATCTATCGTCCCGAAACCGAGCGGCAAAGCCACTACTTCTGGGCGCGCTTACCGGACCAGTTCGACGCCGTTCTCCATTTCGATGAGACGCGGGCGGTCAGGCCGCTCGAATCCACAACCCACTGGGAAGCTGGCGAGGTGCCGGAGACATTCCCCTTCGCGATTTAAGCAACTGGCAACAGGAGGTCACGTCGATGGCTGAGACCGCAGAACCAATCATCGACTACCGGTCGGCCCACATCCCCCATCGGTGACGTGACGCTCGAAGGCACCCTTAGTCTCCCACAAGAGGCCGCTGCCGTCGTGCTGTTTGCCCACGGTAGCGGCAGTGGCCGGCACAGTCCTCGCAACCGGCATGTCGCCAACGTGCTGAGCGAGGCGCGGCTCGCGACCCTGCTGATCGACCTCTTGACCGCCGAGGAGGAAGAGTTCGATTTGTTCACGGGCGAACTGCGCTTCAACATCGCCCTGCTCGCGCATCGGCTTGTCGCCACGACCGAGTGGCTCACCCAATATACCGACACCCGACGGCTCCCGGTGGGATATTTTGGCGCCAGCACCGGAGCCGCGGCCGGCGTGGTGGCGGCGGCGCAACGCCCGGACCATGTGGGCGCAGTGGTGTCGCGCGGCGGACGTCCCGATCTGGCCGGAACCGTATTGCCGCACGTGCGCGCGCCGACGCTGCTTATCGTCGGGGGGAACGACCTCCAGGTCATCGAGCTTAACGAGGAAGCGTTGCGACTACTTCGTTGCGAAAAGAAACTCGTCATTGTCCCGGGAGCGAGCCACTTATTCGAAGAGCCTGGAGCACTCGATGAAGTGGCGGGGCTGGCGCGTTGGTGGTTCCTGCGTCATTTGACCCGGCCGATGCAAAGCGACGTCAACATGGCCAGAGATGCTCCGGATGACCGTTAGCGGTTTTGCCGAATGAAAAACGAGTTGGACATGACCCGTCAGTTTGCCGTTCTGCCGAGCGCCGGGCGTCGATTTTGTTTCTCTGGAGCATTTTCTATATGACCAAATCGAATGAGCTGAATGTCCCGCCCAGACCCATTGTTCATCTTGGCAACGACCCGGCGGCTCACCCCGTGGCGAATCTTTCGGAAGTTGTGCGCCCGTCAGGGAGGCGAATGATGAGCTCGCCCCCGCGCTGTCGCGCGACAGGCCGGGCCACCAACTCGGCGGCTTCCCTAGTTGGATAATGACCAAGCTCATGCCCACTTTCGTCGCGGACGACCCAGTCGTCGAAGTTTTCGTCCGGGGCAATGTAGATCGCAGTGGTGTCCATCGCGCCTCAAAATAACAATGATCGGAGAGTAGGCTTTCGCGCTGCCGTTAAGCTGCGGCTGCGGGGCTCTCGCGACCTTGTCGATCAGCAGTGGGTTTTCGTGCGCGAGGCATTCTCGGCCTCAAGTCTTTCAATCAATTTAAGTAACGGCCCTGGATGCGACCACCGCTACTGGCGTCGGCCGCCGACTTCGTCGATGTGCCTCAGAAGGTCGGCTGGGTCTGCATAAACGCGATATGCGCCGGCCCGCTCAAGTTCGTCCTGGCTGTAGCCGCCGGAAAGGAGACCAACCCCAAGCGCACGGGCTCGCTGCGCAGTCAGCATGTCCCAGACACTGTCGCCGACGACGGTGGTCGTCTCCATGCTGACACCTAACCGGGGGGCCGCGGCCAGGAAGACATCGGGATCAGGTTTTGCGTATCTCACCTGATCGCGCGTCACGATCGGGATCTGATCCAAATCGAGCTCAAGGCTTTCCAGGAACGGCCGCGCCGTCTCCATCCGTCCGCTCGTCCCGATTGCCCAGGGAATTTCGGAATAGGTGAGATAGGTAAGAAGCTGGCGAGCGCCCGGCAGCGGGCGAATGCAGGCGGAAAGCCGATTAAAGGCCGCTGCATGCAGGTGCCGCAGCCGGTCGCCTCCTTCGAGGTCAATGCGCAGCCCGGTTTCGCGCAGAAGCATGTCTGTCAACAAGCCGCCGCTCATGCCGATCTTGCGATGGATGCGCCAGATCGAGACGTCGATCCCCTCCGCCTCGAGCGCTTCGCGCCAAGCCAGCACATGTTGGTAGACGCTGTCGACCAGCGTGCCGTCAAGGTCGAACAGGAACGAGGATTTCGAAATTGCCGCGCCCATCGCTACATTCTCCGAGGCATATCCGGGATGTAATGGATGCACGGTCTTGAGTCTAATGAGCCATCAGCAGCGGAACGGGCGACTCGTGCATGAGATCGTTGGTCACGCCGCCAAGCAGCCATTCGCGTAGGCGGGAATGGCCATAGCCGCCCATGACGATGAGATTCGCCTTTCGCCGCTGCGCCTCGGCCATGAGTTCGGCGGCCACATCGCCCTTGCGGCTCCGGATCCGGTTCAGGGCTGCGCCTATTCCATGATGCTCGAGGTGATTCACTGCCTCTGTGCCTAGCATGGTCTGATCCTCGGCCGGGCGCTGATTAGTGATGACGACGACCGTCACCTCTTTTGCCTTGTGCAGAAATGGCATTCCTTCGGCAAGCGCGCGTGCGGATTCCCGGCTGCCATTCCACGCGACCACAACGCGATCGAAAGCGTTCTCGGGCCGTTCCGCTTCCGGGATTAGGTAAATGTGCCGGCCGGATCCGAAAAGAACGCCTTCGATCAACCGCTCGGGATCCATCGAACCATTTGGCCTCAGCGCGACGAATGTGTCTGCGGAGCGCGCCTCGCGGGCTGCAACGTTGGCGATCTCGTCGGTTAACACATCGAACCGCCGAATCTCAACAGGCCGCTGCAGGAGTTCGAGCCGCTTGGCCAGTATCGCCTCCACCCTGTCGCCTGTCTTGCGCGCCCGCTCGATCAACTCGGCCGTGGCAAACGCGCCGACATCCCCCGGGACTGGACCGGGCAAAGGCAACGGGTTGAGGAACAACCCAATGACCTGGCTCTCGAACCGCCAGGCGATCTCAGCGGCAGCTGTCAAGCGCACCTCGTCGGACAGGCTTCCGTCCAGCCAAACCATGACATCTTTGATCATCGGCGTTCTCAGCGACAGGTAGAGGTGGATACCACTTCAGCGGCGAGCGCCATCAGCCGTTCCGACCGACCCAAGCTTCAGCTCGGCAAGATGCGTGAACGAGGAACTTGTCGCCTACGTCATCAAAACCGGATGCCGCAGCTACCCCGACATGCGATCACTCATTTGAGCCGGCAGCATGAGTTTGTCCTTGAGCTTCACAATCTGTTTGACGCCATTGGCGTCAACGATTTCAATGCTAGTCAGTGCCTCGGCCCCGTTATCCAGGTAGATTTCGCGCGGCCCGCGGATCATGTGATCAACTCCATCGAGTGCAACTTCCAAGACATCGTCTTTCGGATCATAGGTGATGCCGAGCAGCGGCAGCCATTCCGCCTCGATCTGGTCGCCCAGTTCGAGGGAGGCAACCTCGATTTCAGCCTCCTTCGTTTCCAAGAGCTTGGATACGATATCGAGAAATGGGCGCCACTCTGACCTCTCAAGCTTCCGGATTGTCATAAAACCTCCTCTTCCAACCCGCGTTCGAGCGGGCATTTCTGAGCCTTCTCACAACGCTTACGCCTCCCGGCTGATGGCCTCCCTATGGCGCGGTATTGGGAGATATTCCACACCGCCACTGGCGCCTTGCGCGCGTACCGGCTGCGGATAGAGTTTCATCAGGTCGAGAATGTCGCTGGGTATATCGGTGCTCACCGGGAGTCCAAGCTCCTTTGCCATCGCCGCAAAGAGCGGATAATCGTGTGTCCAGGTTCCGCTAGAGAGCTTCTCTGCGAGCGCGTCAGCCTTGTCTGCTGGCAGTCGCTTTTTCAGGATATCGTTAGCCGATTGCTTGAGCTGTGCGATCGCCTTGCGACCGACATCCGCCGAGACCAGCGTCTGGTCATCGATCTCCGAGATCGGCTTCTGCTCGACGACCCTGATCAGTGATGCTGCCGGCGATTGTCCGATCTGCGGATCAATCGGACCCAGCACGGCATGTTTGGACATGACGATCTCGTCGGCAGCGAGCGCAATGAGCGTCCCGCCCGACATTGCATAATGCGGCACGAACACGCTGACCTTGGCTTTGTGTTCATGGATCGCCCGCGCGATCTGCAATGCGGCGAGTACGATGCCGCCTGGAGTGTGCAAGACGATGTCGAGTGGAACTTCATCGTCCGTCATCTGGATCGCGCGCAGGACCTCCTCGGAGTCGCTGATATCAATGTAGCGCATAATCGGGAAGCCAAGCAGCCGCATCGTTTCCTGCCGATGAACGAGGAGGATCACACGCGAGTTCCGCTGACTCTCCAATTGAGCGATCTTCCGCGTGCGCATCACCTCGAGCATGCGCTGGCGCAACCACGGCTGAAGCGCTGTGAATATAAAAAACAGCCAGAAGATGTCGCTTATGGACATGAAAGCCTCCTATGGCATGCGGCAGGTCATCGTCGCCCGCATGGATCGAATCCGAGGACGATTCGGGATCATGTGGGCCGATGCTCCTTTTGCTGCGCTTTGATCGTCGACAGAAGCTCGCGCAGCATGTGCCGTAATCCGTAAATCTGGTCGATAAGATCGAGGACGATCGGGATGCCTTCGTCGTTGACGCCGAGATCGAGCAGGTCGCGGATCAGATGAGCCCTGGCGAGATCGACCTCCGAATAACGTCGGCGGCGGTCGATCTGATTGGGAATCAGCCAGCCTGCTTCAACCCATTTGTCCAGGACATCGCCATTGATGCGTGCCTGCATTGTGAATTCGCGCGTCTCCATGATCACGCCTCCATGGCCTGCCGTGGGCTATATGCGCCGCGCCAATGGGCCACGAATTTCTCCAGCTCCGGATCAGGCTTTTCTGGAAGCATAACTCTGAGTGTGACAAATTCGTCGCCCTTGCTGCCGTCCACACGTGGGACACCCCTTCCTCTCAGGCGCAGCACCGTGCCGGTGTTCGCCCATTTCGGCACCGTCATGGTCACCGTGCCGGATGGCGTCGGCACCTTTACCTTGCCGCCAAGGACCGCCTCGCTCAGAGATATCGGCAGGTCGAGATGGATATCGTCGCCCTTGCGCGTGAAAATGCGGTGTGGGCGAACCTCGATCTCTACCAAGGCATCGCCCGGCGGGCCGCCGCCGAGGCCCGCCCTCCCCTTGCCGCGAAGCCGTAGAATCTGGCCGTCGCGCGTACCCGGAGGAATATTGACGTCGAGTACCGAGCCATCGGGGAGCGTGATTTGCCGCTTGCCCCCGTTGATGGCGTCGAGGAAATCGAGCTCCAGCCGATACTGCACATCGGAGCCGCGCATGCGGATGTCGGCCCGTCCTGCCCGCCCGAAGATCTCCGAAAGAATGTCCTCCGCACCAGCAAAATCGGCAAAGCCGGCGTCGCTGCCATAGGGAGATCTGCTGTCGGCGAAGTCGCGATAAAAGCGATGCTGCGGACGCTCCGCACCCGTGGCATCGATTTCGCCCCGATCGAAACGAATGCGTTTTTTCGGGTCACCCAGTAGGTCATAGGCCGCCGAGATTTCCTTGAACCGCTCCTCGGCCTGCTTGTTACCGGGATTGAGATCCGGGTGAAACTTTTTCGCCAGCCGCCGATAGGCTTTCTGGATCTCATCTTGAGAGGCGTCCTTTTTGACTCCCAAGACCGCGTAAGGATCGGCAGCCAAACTGATCTCCTGTCGTTATTTGGTTGTTGGCCGTTCAGTATCCGAATCCTCGTCACTCGGTGCAGAACTGGCACGAGCAGGCTGCATGGAAACAAAGACGCGTGAGGGTCGCAGCAGCCGATCGTGGATCATGTAACCCTCTTCCACGACGCGAGCGACTGTGCCGGGTGGCTGCGAGGGGTCCTCGACCTGCGCGACCGCTTCATGCAGGTTCGGATCGAACTTTTGACCGACGGCCTCGATCCGCCGGACACCGAAGCGCTGCAGCGTCTGCATCAAGATGCGTAGTGTTGCCCGGACGCCTTCAACAAGGGCGAGGCTCTCTGCCCTCGCGGGTGCCTGACCCTCACCAGCCACCACCGTGCGCTGCAGATTGTCGACAACGATCAGCAGTTCGCGCGCGAACTCGGCGATCGCAAACTTGCGTGCATCATTGATCGCCCGATCAGCTTGCCGCCGCGTGTTCTCCGCCTCGGCAAGAGCCCGGAGCAGTCGATCGCGCAGCGACGCGTTCTCGGCAAGAAGCGTCCCCGTGTCGACGGCTTCGTCCTCGATGCTGTGCGGGTTGCCCATGCTCTATGCGCCTACGCTGCCTGTGCAAAGTGGTGGCCGTTGATGCTAAGCTGGCCATCCTGCACCGTGACCTTAACCGTGTCGCCGTCCTTGAGAGCACCGGATAGCAGCATGGTGGCCAGTGGATTTTGCAACAGCCGCTGGATCACCCGCTTGAGTGGCCGCGCGCCATAGACCGGGTCGTATCCGGTATTGGCGAGCCACGTTTTCGCCTTGTCGTCGACCTCAAGCACGATCTTACGATCGGACAACAGCTTCTGCAGATGCTTGAGCTGGATGTCGACGATCCGCTTCATTTCGGCACGGCCGAGGCGATTGAAAAGGATGATCTCGTCGAGTCTGTTGAGGAATTCGGGTCGGAACGAACGCCGCACCTCCTCCATCACTTGCCCGCGTGCCGCCTCAGCGGGTTGTCCGTCCGGCAGGGCAGCTAGATATTCCGAGCCGAGATTTGACGTGAGCACGATCAGGGTATTGCGGAAGTCAACAGTATGACCCTGGCCGTCGGTCAAACGCCCATCGTCAAGCACTTGGAGCAGGATGTTGAAGACGTCGCTGTGCGCCTTCTCCACCTCGTCGAACAAGATGACTTGATAGGGCCGGCGCCGCACAGCCTCGGTGAGCGAGCCGCCCTCTTCATAACCGACATAACCCGGAGGCGCGCCGATCAGTCGCGCAACGGAGTGCTTCTCCATGTACTCTGACATATCGATACGAATCATTGCGTGCTCGTCATCGAACAGAAATTCGGCGAGTGCTCTGCACAGTTCGGTTTTGCCGACACCGGTCGGCCCCAGGAACAGGAACGAGCCGATCGGGCGGTTGGGATCCTGCAAGCCTGCACGGGCACGCCGGACCGCGTCCGAGACAGCGATGATAGCGGGATCCTGGCCCACCACACGCTGCCGGAGCTTGTCTTCCATATGGAGGAGCTTCTCGCGCTCGCCTTCGAGCATCCTGTCGACCGGAATGCCGGTCCAGCGCGATACGACCTCGGCGACCTCCTGAGAGGTGACCTCCAGCCTGAGTAACTGACTTTCGGCAGCGGAGGCTTCCGCAAGCTTCTTCTCAAACGATGGGATTATGGAATACATTAGCTCACCGGCACGCTGGAGATCGCCACGGCGTTGCACCGTTTCCAGCTCACCACGGGCCTGGTCGAGTTGTTCTTGCAGGCGCTTTACGCCGGACAGCTTTTCCTTCTCGGCCTGCCATCGCGCCGTGAGCGTCGCCGAGCGCTGCTCCAGCTCCGCTACCTCTTTTTCGACGTTCTGCAGGCGCTCCTTCGAAGCAGGATCGCTCTCTTTCTTGAGCGCTTCGCGCTCGATCTTGAGCTGAATCACTCGGCGATCGAGCTCGTCGAGTTCCTCGGGCTTGGAATCGATCTCGATCCTCACCCGACTCGCCGCCTCGTCGATGAGGTCGATCGCCTTGTCGGGAAGGTAGCGATCCGTGATGTACCGGTGAGAAAGAGTCGCAGCCGCGATGATCGCGCCGTCAGCGATGCGCACCCCGTGGTGAAGCTCGTACTTCTCCTTGAGACCGCGCAGGATCGAAATCGTTTCCTCCACCGTCGGCTCGTCCACAAACACGGGCTGGAAGCGCCGCGCGAGCGCCGCATCTTTCTCAATATTCTTGCGATATTCGTCGAGCGTGGTGGCACCGATACAATGCAGCTCGCCGCGCGCTAGCGCAGGCTTGAGCATGTTCGAGGCGTCGATCGCGCCTTCAGCCTTGCCGGCGCCAACCAGCGTGTGCAGTTCATCGATGAACAAGATCACGTCTCCGGCGGCGGCGAGCTCCTGCACCACCGCCTTGAGCCGTTCCTCGAATTCACCGCGATATTTTGCCCCGGCAAGTAGCGCGCCGAGATCAAGCGCCAGCAGCCGCCTGTTCTTGAGCGTCTCGGGGACGTCGCCCTTGACGATCCGCTGCGCCAGTCCTTCAACGATGGCGGTCTTGCCGACACCGGCCTCGCCAATCAAAACCGGATTGTTCTTGGTGCGGCGTGAAAGCACCTGAATCGTGCGCCGGATCTCCTCATCGCGACCGATGACTGGATCAAGCTTGTTTTGGCGTGCCTCTTCGGTGAAATCGCGCGTGTATTTCTTGAGCGCGTCATAGCCCTGCTCGGCGGACGCGCTGTCCGCCGTGCGTCCCTTGCGGAGGTCACTGATCGCTTTGTTGAGCTTTTGCGCCGTAATGCCAACCTGCTTGAGGATATCCGCCGCCGTCGTGCCGCTCGCCAGCGCGAGCGCCAGCAGCATGTATTCGACGGTGACAAAATTGTCGCCCGCTTTTTGCGACAACTGCTCTGCCTGGTCGAACAGGCGGGCCGTTTCCGGAGCCAGGTATATCTGACCTGCGCCGGCGCCTTCGACCTTCGGAAGTTTTGCCAGCTCCCGATCGACCGCCTGCTGCACCTGGGCAGCGGGGCCGCCCGTAGCTTCGATCAGATTCGCGGCTAAGCGATCCTCATCTTCGAGCAGCGCTTTAAGGATATGGAGCGGCGTCAGCTGCTGATGCCCATTGCGCAATGCAAGACTCTGGGCTGATTGCACCAGCGCTTTCAAGCGATCGGTATACTTCTCGATCCGCATGACTCATCTCCAGGTGTTATCATGACCCGTGGACTGGGGCCGCAGATCCGGTCATCCAGCTTTGGGGTCGGGCTTGTCGACCTCCTCGAACTCGGCATCGACGACACCTTGGTCACCTTGTGGCCTCGCACCGGCGCCGGCCTCGGCACCTGACGCAGCGCGGCTCATTGCCTCGCCGATCCGCATGGCAACCTGCGACAAACGTCCGGTTGCTTGCTTGACGCGCTGGGCGTCCTCGCCCTTTATTGCGTCTCTGACTGCGGAGACAGCCTGCTCGACCTCGCCCTTCACGCCTGGCGGGACGCGACCCTCCGCCTCCTTAAGGCTCTTCTCGACCGTATAGATCGCCGCATCTGCTTGGTTCCGCGCTTCGACCAGCTCCCGGCGCCGCCTGTCTTCTTCGGCGTGGGCTTCCGCCTCCCTGACCATGCGCTGGATATCGGCCTCGGTAAGACCGCCAGATGCCTGGATGCGGATGGCCTGCTCCTTGCCGGTCCCTTTGTCCTTGGCGGACACATTCACAATGCCGTTCGCATCGATGTCGAACGTCACATCAATCTGCGGCAGACCCCGCGGCGCCGGCGGAATGCCCACGAGGTCGAATTGGCCGAGGAGCTTGTTGTCCGTCGCCATCTCGCGTTCGCCCTGGAACACGCGGATAGTGACGGCCGTCTGATTATCGTCGGCCGTGGAGAAGGTTTGAGCCTTCTTGGTGGGGATCGTCGTGTTGCGGTCAATCAGCTTGGTCATGACGCCGCCAAGCGTCTCGATACCGAGCGAGAGCGGCGTAACGTCAAGCAGCAGCACGTCCTTCACCTCGCCCTGCAGCACGCCGGCCTGAATGGCAGCGCCGATCGCGACCACCTCGTCGGGGTTCACGCCCCTGTGCGGTTCCCGCCCGAACAGATTTTGAACGATGTCCTGGACCTTCGGCATGCGTGTCTGGCCGCCCACGAGGACGACCTCGTTAATGTCGGAGGCCTCCAGTCCGGCGTCTTTCAAGGCCGCCTTGCAGGGGGCGACCGTTTTCTGGATGAGGTCATCAACTAACGCCTCGAGCTTGGCACGAGAGAGTTTAATCATCAGATGCTTTGGCCCGCTCTGGTCGGCGGTAATGAAGGGCAGATTCACATCGGTCTGTGTCGTGCTTGACAGCTCGATCTTCGCCTTCTCGGCCGCATCTTTGAGGCGCTGCAGCGCCAAGCGATCGTTGCGAAGATCAATGCCGTTTTCCTTTTTGAACTCGTCGGCCAGGTAGTCGATGATGCGTTTGTCAAAATCTTCACCACCGAGAAAGGTATCGCCGTTTGTTGCCCTGACTTCGAATACGCCTTCGCCGACTTCGAGAATGGAAATGTCGAACGTCCCGCCGCCGAGATCGTAGACGGCGACCTTGCCGATGCCTTTCTTCTCAAGCCCGTACGCGAGCGCGGCCGCGGTGGGCTCGTTGATGATGCGAAGGACCTCAAGCCCGGCGATGCGGCCGGCGTCCTTGGTCGCCTGACGCTGGGCGTCATTGAAATAAGCGGGTACCGTGATGACGGCCTCTTCCACCTTCGTGGCGAGATAGGCCTCCGCGGTCTCCTTCATTTTGGTGAGGATGAACGCACTGATCTGACTCGGGCTGTATTTCTTGCCCTTCACGTCAACCCAGGCGTCGCCATTCGGACCTGGCACGATCTGGTAGGGGACCATGCCCTTGTCCTTCTGCGTCATCGGATCGTCATAGCGCCGGCCAATCAGACGCTTGATCGCGAATATGGTGTTCTGGGGGTTGGTAATGCTCTGCCGTTTCGCGGTCTGGCCGACTAGGACTTCACCGCTGTCAGCAAAGGCGACCATCGATGGCGTCGTGCGCCCACCTTCAGCATTTTCGATGACCTTTGCGTTTTTGCCTTCCATTACGGCAACACAAGAATTCGTTGTGCCGAGATCAATGCCGATTGCCTTGGCCATGATCGCTCTCCTCTTATCGTCGGGCACGTCGTGCAGCGGCGGCGAGCGCTCCGCATGGCGCCCATGCGTTATCGTGTCGCGCGCGATGACAGGGGCCGGACGCGCACCGCGTTAACGTGCCGCGGGCGTCGTAGACCTCCCACTTCCCGATTTCAGTCCAACGGAGATCCAACGAATCCGGTGCGGGAGCGGTTCGATTCGAACCTACGAATGGCGCCAGAAGGGCCATGACGACCATCAATTCTTGATGCTTTTTTCGACCGCTGGGCGAGTGAATGCTGGTGTCAGGTCGGCGCTCGCATGAGCCTATTGGAAAGATCGAAGACGCCGAGCGCGCGTCGGTTTCTTCGCTGCACGCCATCGCCTGCAAAGAAACTTGTGATCGCAATTTCAGGGTCCCGATCGCTCGAATTTCAGGCGCCCGTGTCCTGTGGCTGATCTCCGCCTAAGCCCTCCTCAGCCCGCGCGGCCTACTTCCTCCACGAGGTTCGGATTGAGGCAGTCACCTACGCGTCCGACGTGTCGCTCGTGTGCTGTGGCTGCGTCGGGGCCGACTGGATGTCCACCGAACGCATGGCGCATGAGCACGATCGCCCGCGCCCAGTTCTTCTGCTGATCGCGTGATGCGATGAGCTGCATGACCGCAGTGGCTATGGCCGGTATCGGTACTTCCATGCCGATTGCGTCACTCACCAGCCAGTTCACCTCGCCAGTGTCCTCCACGTAGGAGCTCGGCTTTCTCAGTTTGGGATCCTCACGATAAGCTTGTGTGAGGAGATCGAGCAGCCATGATCGGATGACCGACCCGTGACGCCAGCATTCCAGTACAGCGCCAATGTCTCGACGGTCATGATAATGCGTGAGCAGGTCGAATCCTTCGGCCATCGCTTGTAGCATGCCGAATTCTATACCGTTGTGCACAAGTTTTGACGAAATGTCCCGCTCCGGGTGGTCCCGCATGCACATAGCCCTGCTCTATCGCGAGCGAGTGCAGGACCGGCTCCATGAGCGCGACGGTCTCGCGCTCGGCGCCGATCATGAAACATGGTCCGTGACGCGCACCTCTCGGCCCTCCAGAGGTGCTGATGTCGGCAAAGCGCAAGTTAGCGCCTGCCAGTCGGCGATGCCGTCGGATCGAGTCGCCCCAGTAGGAATTACCACCGTCCGCAATGATGTCACCTTGCTCCAAGGCGCTCGTGAGCAATCCCAACATGGTGTCAATCCCGGGGCCAGCCGGAATGTAAAGGATGACCAAGCGGGGTGGTTTGAGCAAGGGGCGCAATTCATCAAGGCTTGCGACGTCTATCAGCCCAGCTTGCTTGAGCGCTTGCGAGGCACCGTTCTGAGAATATCCGACTACTCGCATTCCTCTCTCTAGTGGACGGATGGCCAATCCACCGCCCATGCGGCCAAGACCGATCAATGCAAGCTCTGCATCGGGGATTGCGCAGGACCTTGTATATCGGGTCGTCAGGCTGGAAACGGATATGGAATCGGAAAAGTTCCCGATTTGCGCTTTCCGAACCATGCGCCCCGTTTGGCAGTTGACATTCGAGAACGCGAGAAAAGCGAGCAGAATTATGCGGGCGCTCACAGTCGTGCCAGGTGTCCCAAATTCGGCGCGACTGGACGATATTCCGGAACCCTTGAATGCCGACGGCGCTGTGCTCGTGCAGACGCTGATGATCGGTGTGTGCGGGACGGATCGCGATATCGTGTCAGGCAGATACGGTTCCTCGCCGCCCGGCCGGGAACGGCTCGTCCTAGGGCACGAGTCTCTGGGGGGTGTATTGTCCGCTCGGACCGACGCTTGGCGACGTTGGCGTTCTTCTGGAGCCAACCAGTATCGCCGCCAAGGCCTGGGACCATATCGATCGAATAGTAACCCGCTCGAGGTGCTGGCGACCACAAGTCGTGCTGGTGTCGGGCGCTGGTCCGGTTGGCTTGTTGGCACAGCTCTAATGGGGACGCACCGCGGCTATGATGTGCATGTTTACAATCGCTCGCGATCCGGATCAAAGCCCGAGTTGGTGCGCGATTAGACGGATCGCGCCTGACGGCATTTTGTGCCTTGTCGGCATCCCATCGGGTACCTATTCGATGACATTCGATATCGCAGGCATCAACCGTGGCATCGTGCTGGAAAACAACTTGATCTTCGGTACTGTTTGAGCATGAGCACGAAGAGTCTCGTCATGGGCGTTCCGATCATCAGACCAGAGAAGACACTGTGGCCGGACGGTGGTGATGGTGAACAGGTCACCAAACTTGATCTTGCGCGCTACTACGAGGCTGTCGGCCCGTGGATGATCGCGCACATCAAATGTCGGCCCTGCTCCATTATTAGGGCGCCCGATGGAATCGGGGGTGAGCTATTCCTTCAACGTCATGCCATGCGGGGCATGTCCCATTTGTTGAAGCCGACGACTGTATCGGGCGACCGCAAACCTTACCTTCAGATCGATCGTGTCGAAGGTTTGGCGGCCATTGCGCAAGCTGCCGGCCTCGAGGTTCACCCGTGGAATTGCCAACCTTGCGATCCCGATCGACCGGGTCGATTGGTGTTCGATCTCGATCCTGCACCTGATGTAGAGTTTGATAGCGTAATCGCCGCTGCCCACGAGATGCGGGACAGGCTCGAGACCTTCGGGCTTATCCCCTTTTGCAAGACTACGGGTGGAAAAGGCCTGCATGTGGTGACCCCGCTTTCGGTGCCGAGAACTGGAGAGTTGGACTGGCCCGCAGCGAAGACCTTCGCACGCGAAGTCTGCGTTCGGATGGCAGCTGATAGTCCAGACCGCTATGTGGTCACCATGGCTAAGAAGGCGCGCGCCGGGCGCATCTTCCTCGACTACCTTCGCAACGATCGTACGTCGACGGCGGTGGCGCCGCTGTCGGCTGAATTCCTCCTCACAAATTCAGCCCGCTACTCTAGGTCGTCCAACCCAGAACGGCGTGATGTGTGACACACGTTCCATACCGATGCCAATCGCAGGTGACGCGGCACGACTTGCCCCTGCCGAATGGTGGAACGCGCTGCGAACGAGCAAGTTGTCCCCAGACACCAGCCCCACGTCGCACGAGGACGAGGAGGGCCATCGGCCCCAGGAAATACCACGAGGGCGATGATTGAGCCAACACCGAGGTAGAGAGTAGAGAGTTGAGCAAGGCGCCGGATAACGCGCAAGGAGGCGCGGATGCCCCAAACGGTAGCAAACATCCTGGTCAGCGTGCTCGAACAGATCGGAGTCAAGCACATTTTCGCATTGATTGGCGACTCGCTTAATCCGCTGGCTGACGCGGTTCGCCGCAGCGACATAGAATGGATCGGCGTCCGTCACGAAGAAGGCGCGGCGCTCGCGGCCGCCGGCCAGGCCAAGCTCACCGGCCGCCTGGCCGTATGTGCTGGTACGACCGGTCCCGGCAGCACGCATCTCGTCGCTGGCCTCTATGAAGCGAGCCGCGACTACGCGCCGGTCCTCGCGCTCTCGGGCGACATGCCGCGCATGAAGCATGGCACCGACTTCATTCAGACGACCGAGCCCGATCTACTATTCCGCGACGTCTCGCTCTACACCGAAACGGTGTCCTCGCCGGCCCAGGCGCCGGCCATCATTCATCAGGCGATTGCGGCTGCCTACGCAGACCGCGGCGTTGCGCACCTGACGCTCCCGCAAGATGTCATCGCGGCAAAGGCCGACGGCGGGGTCTCCAGCGTCGCGACCTTGAGGCCAAGACCGGAACTTGCTGCAAGCGCTGCGGACATCGCCGAAATCGCCCACCGGGTCGATCAAGCCGATACCGTCGTGATCATGTGCGGGGCCGGATGCCATGGCACCGCGGACGAGCTGCGCGCGCTCTCGGACCAGCTCAAGGCGCCGCTGGTCCATTCAGTCAAGGGTAAAGACATCATGCCGTACGATGACCCCCACTGGATGGGCGGCATCGGTATGATCGGAACCGCGCCCGTCTACAACGCGGTCATGAACTGCGAGCTTCTGCTGATGCTCGGCACGGACTATCCCTATTCGGAATTCCTGCCGCACAAAGGCTCCATCATTCAAGTTGATGACAGAGCGCGCGTGCTCGGCCGGCGCGCCCCGACTGCGCTCGGCGTCGTAGGCTCGGTCCGGCCGACGCTGAAGCTGTTGCTCGATCGGGTCGCGGCCAAGAGCGACAGCAGATTCTGGGATCGGGTGACCAGGGAACGTCACAAGTGGGACGAGATGCTGGACGGGCAAGCTGATCTGGCGCGTAGTCTGGACCGCATCCACCCGCAGGCGGTCGCCCGGGCGGTCAGCGACCTTGCCCGGCATGACGCGGTCTTCACCTTAGACACCGGCCTCAACACGCTGTGGTCAGCCAATTGGATTCGCCAGAGCGGATCGCAGCGGATCATCGGTTCGTTCAACAATGCGGCGGTGGGAACTGCGTTAGCCCAGGCTAACGGCATCCAGGCGCTCGATCGCTCGCGCCAGGTCATTGCGCTATGCGGCGACGGCGGCTTCAACATGCTTATGAGCGAGTTCCTCACCGCCGTGCACCATCAGCTGGCGGTGAAGGTCGTGGTCTACAATAATTCGGCGTTCGGGCTGATTCCGCTGGAAGCCGAAGCCGTCGGTTTGCCGCCATATAGGGAGGGTATCGAATTCCCCAATCCGGATTTCACCGCGTTGGCGCGGGCATGCGGTGGCCACGGGTTCAGGGCAACGAAACCTGGCGAGTTGCACGCCGAGATCAACGAGGCGCTCAAGGTCGATGGTCCGGCAATCGTCGATTGCGTTGTGGAGGCCGACGAGATGCCTAACCTTCCCCATATCGACCTCAAGACGGCCGGGCACTACGCGATGGCAAAGATCAGAGAAGCGCTGCTCGCAGTTACAGGGCCATAACTGCGCCGCTGCGACACGCTACCGGACTCATCGAGGTGCTTGCAAGATAGGCCATCCCTGTGGGGATTGCGGCTGTTATGCGGGGCGCACAGATCGAGACGAACGCCTCCATGAGGTTCATTCCTGTGGGTGTGCGGCGCATTTGTTGCTAGCCCATGTTTCCCCTATTCGCGCGATTGGGCAACGTTAAGTGATTGATTTTCTTTGGGCGGGTCCTTGGTTTTCGCTAAAACGCAGGGACAGACATTTATCTATTTTTACATTGTTTGCAGTTGCCGTTGTCTGATTCTCCTGTTGATATCGGCAGGGGCAGGTTTCGGAGGAAGCCATGTTCCTGCGGGTGGTTCGGGCGGCCGGCGGCCAAGGCGTCAAGCACGAATACGTGCGCGTGGTCGAAGCCTATCGGGAGCGTGGCAAGACGCGGCACCGCACCGTTCTCAATCTCGGGCGGCGCTTGCTGGCGTCCCATCTCGACTTGAACAAGCTGATGCGCCTGCTGCACGGCGATGCCGCATCCGACGGCCGGGTTCGGCGCGAGGACGTGCAGGCGGTTGCGGCGTGGGACTGGGGGCCAATGCTGGTGGCCGGCCATATCTGGCGCGAACTCGGACTTGAGGCGACGCTCGACCGGCTCGCCAGACGCGGCCGCAGCGATGCAACGGCGTTGAGCGATCGCGCCCTGGTGCTGGTCGCCAATCGGTTGACCGCGCAGGGCAGCGAGCACGGATTGGCGCGCTGGCTGGAGACCGATTTTGTCTCGATCGCGACGGCCGCCGTTGGGTTGCGGCGTGGCGCGAGGATGGGGAGCGCCGGGCCAGCAAGACGCACGGGTCGAGATGCGGCAGCTCAAGCAGTGATATCGCACGCTCGACCAGTTGCTGGCGCGCAAATCGGATATAGAGCGCGCCGTGCGCGAGCACGGCCACGGCTACATCGTCGGCCGCAACCGCCGCCGCAGCGGCGAGGTGTTCGACTTTATCCAAAGCGCAACCGGCCCGTGGATCGAATGTCCGGTCGGCATCACGGCGCGCGAGAAGGCAACGCCACCCAAGACCCTGGTCCAGGAGGTCGCCTCCAAGGAGCCCGGTGTGCGGGTCTTTGTTGTCCACTCCGAAGAACGGGCGGCCTTCGAGTGCCGCCACCGCGCCAAGGCCATGGACAGGGTGCGCGTGCGGCTTGAGAAGCTGCAGCGCCGTGTCGCCGAGGGGCGTCTCAATGCGCCTGAGAAGATCGGAGCCGCCGCAGCCCGTATTCTCGCGCGCAATCACGGTCATCGCTATTACGATTGGGCTCACCAGGACGGCGTGTTTCGCTTCTTCGAGCATCCCGTCCACTTCACCCGTGAGCAGGCCTACGAGGGCAAGTACGTTATCCAGACCGAGGAGCAAAACCTGTCCGCCGTCGATGCCGTGCGGCTCTACAAGGAACTGTCGGACGTCAAGCGCGCCTTCGCCGACCTCAAGGATGTTCTCGACATGCGGCCGATCTATCACCAGATCGACAGCCGCGTGCAGGCGCACATCTATGTCGCCGCACTCGCCTTCCTGCTCCACCGCGCCATCGAAAAAAAGCTCAAGGCCGCCCGCCTCGATCTTTCCGCCACCGAAGCCTTGACAGCGCTCAAGGCCGTCCGCGTGGTCGATATCGACCGTCGGCGACGGCACCACCAAGCGATCCGTCACAGCCGGCACCAATCGCGCCGCCACAGTGCTGCGCGCCCTCGGCATCGGCGAAATCGATCCTCCAACCGCACCACCAGCAGGTGAAACCGTGTTGTAGTGACAAACCGCATAGCCGGCTGTAGGAAAATCAATGCGTTGTGAGCGCAAAAGGGAAACATGGGCTAGATCGGTCGCTATCGCGAACTCAAGGAGAGGGCTCACCGCCGGCCGATTTGCACCCGCTTGAAATATTGTACCGCGCGCTCATGCTTCTCGGCCTCAGCGCGCGTCTCGAAAGTGCCGAGATTGCGGCGCTTTCCAGTCTTCGGATTTACCTTTCGTGAGTAAAGGCGATAGCCGCCCGACTTCAGCTTACGGATCATTGCCGTTTCCAGACGCGCTTGCCTTTCGAGGTCGCCCATAACTTTGGTGGCAGTCTCGAATATTGGCCGCGAATTGCGACTCTTCAACCTCGCCCGGGGATCGGCCTGACGGCGATCGATGGCGTCTGTCGATCACTGCCCATGTCCGAACCGGTTTAAGGATTTCTGGAGGGAGTAAGCGGACCGCCTAACGCCATCGCCAACAGCAGGAAGCCGGGGGAGCGACCCCCGGCCCCTCGGTACAATGGGCGGCCGACTTGATCGCACATGTGGAGAGCGACCCCGTGCATCCAGGATTGCGACCCGCCCTAAGGTCGGACCAACCAATTGCGAGAAGAACATATCGCCTTTACACGGCGTTGAAATCCCGTCGCTGCGACGATCGCTCGCTGTTGGTGCGACCGAGGCGGGGCTATCCACGCTGAAGCATGAAGTTAAAGCGCCTTCCGGCCGGGTTCGTCATCCCCGCCCAGCCGATTATGGCTTCAAGACCGCCCTCCCGTGCCGATTGGGTCCAAAGCCCCTAAAATCCTGATCAATCCGGCGTAGTTGCCCGTCAACTCCCCATTACGGAATTTGCCCATAAGCAGCTAATGGGTAACGCCCATTAGCTGTCGCAATCGGCATTGTCCCAAATGCCAGGGCGCGTCAGCGCGCGAGTGGCGTAGCGCCAGCCCGAACGCGTCAGCGAGTTACTGCTTCGGCCGAAAGTCCTGGTCCGGAAACATCGATTCCTTGGGGTCCTGGATGACTACCGGAGTTTGCAGCGCGGCCTGATGGCAGGCGTTGCAGGCATCGGTCAAATGGCCATAGTACTCGGTAAACTTGGCTTCATCCTTGTTCTTGATGGCGAAGTCGAGCTCGAATAGCGGATCCCTTACGATGGTCTCTATCAGTTCCACGATCCGCTGCTGGCGCCACTGCGGCCACTGGAGCGACAGCCGATCGAACGCATCCGACAATTGCTTTAGTTCGTACGCTGCAAGGACCCAGTTCTTTTCGCGGCCCGCGAAGGCGAGCTTGACGTGACGCAGCTGGACGGTGGTGTTCATGAGGTCGGCCAGGCTCGGCCGGTAAGGGGGCGGCCCGGTGTCGGATGGCGCCTGGGCGGCGACGATCAATGGCAGAAGAGCCGCGGATGCCGCGAGTGCGGCCACAACAAACCAAGGCCTCGTCATGTGAGACTCCTTTAGCTTCATGGAGATATGACCGGTAACTTGAGCTGCTACTCGAATTCGGCATTCAGGGCGACCTCCGGTCGAGAACCGCCGCGAGTCAGCATATCTGGGTCACTTCAGAAAACGGAAGATATTGCACGCTAAGACGACAAGTCGAGGAAGCTATAGACGGCACCTATCGATCCGGTCCGTGCCCAGTGTGGATCAAGGTCCGCAATCCGGCCAGCATTGCCGTGCAGCGGGAGCGGAGTGAGAATTGGAATAGGTGATCGCGCGGGCGAAAGCTGTACGTAGCGGAGTCGCTGGCCCCGGCGCAGGGTGCATGCGTCGCCGGGGCCGATTACGACTGACTTGCCATTACCGCAGGAGAGGGTGGACGCAGAGCTGGCGCCAGTCGCGGTGGCAGAGCACTGCGAGGTTCTGTTGTCGGTCGACTTCTCGACGCGTTCGACAAAGAAATTGCCCGCTGGGCTGGCCTCGGAACATTTACCCAACCAGCGCAAAAATCCAGTCTGTTCCTGCACAATCCGTGAAAACGTGATCAATCCTGGGATCGATGCGGCGTCTCTTTGGAACGATATCCGATGAGGGCCTTGCTGCCGCAGCTGCCGCGAGTTCGCCACCTCCTCAGTGCGGAACAGCGCCGAGCGCTCGAAATACTTGCTGCCGCAGGGCGGCACGGCTGTGCTGGGGCGGCATTGCTCGGTCATGGATTTCGCGTTGGTATGCTGGCCGATTTAGTCGGCGACGGGCTTGCCGCAGCGCGCAGAGAGACCGTGATGGTGCACAAACGCGAGATCACAGTAGTCCGCGTCTGCATCGCGGAGGCTGGCCAAAAGTCAATCAAAAGTTGGCTGAACGTAGATCGTCGTCGGTCCGCCATTAGTACGGATGAGCGACCGGGGAACACGCCGCTGTGACTGGCGTTGGATACCGGCGTGAGGTTGGCCACCGAGCCTCACGCGGCCCCGGCCCTCATTCCGCATTCGTCGCCAAAGGGCCGGGGCTCTACGCGCTCGACAAGAAGCCGCCGGCGATGGGCACGGAGTCGTATCTCGCGTCATTTTTCACGTTATTCAAGAAACCTGGATTATGGGCGGGTCGTTATCCCCGCGACGCATCGCGGCATGAATGCCGGCTTTGCGTGCGCAAACCCCAACCATCTTAGAGGAACACCGCAAATGAAGTCGCTCACAACGGTTGTTGTGGGATCCACGGCATCCGTTCTCATCCTGAACGGATTTGCCTTCGCCCAACAGCAATCCCAACAGCAACAACAGTATCAGCAAGGTCCGACGCAGCAACTGACCGTCAGAGAGGCGCGCCAGTTCATGAGCGGGATCGAGCGCGATATAAACCAAATGGTGCAGACAGGTAATCTGTCGCGCTTGCGCCAATGGACGCAAAATAACATCGCCGATAACGCGGTGTTCAACCGGACTAACTCGATCGAAACCGAAGGGCAAAGCAGGGCCGTTGCATCCATGACAATCACCAAGCCGGACCTGCTTCGGCTTCAGCGCTTCGTGCTGAGTGGCATGTCGGAAAGACTGAACTCGGTGGGGGATTTTCGCCTCGATATACAGGTGCTCAACATACAGCCGGTCGGCGACTCCGCCGCGATAGTGAAGTCACGCGTTTCCGAAAGGGCGACGCTGGTGTCGCCTCAGGGTGAGTCGGGTGGGCGTGTCGGCCAGCAACAAGAGTTCACCACTGGTCAAGGTCGGGATGCGAGGGCAGGTGAGGAGTTTGAGGACGAGCAGTCGCGCAGCCTGCAACGTAGACAATCGACCCGCGGTCAGCAGGGGGGCCTGCAGCTGGAGGTAGAGGCCACATGCACCCACTTGATCGAGCGCAATCGTGACGCCGGCCGCATTCAGATCGCGATGGGGATCTGTAACGCTGAGACCAACGCCCAGCTCTGAGTGCTGAGTTTTGACCTGTAGGGGTCGCAAAGGCGCATCGCCGTGCGGCGCAACTTGCACGGCCGCCCATGCGCCTTTGCCCACGCCGTTTGACCCGTGCTCCGTCTTCCCCCAATCAGCGCAAAGGCGGCGCCGGAGAGGCCGCCGCTTGCGCGCGATAGTGACCGATTGCCGGCGCGTCAGCGCCATTGACACCTGTCAATTATCGTCCTCACCAGGAACAGCGCCAACGCAGAAATCGTTGGCTATCAAGCCGGCAACGCGTCGAGGTAGCCACACCAGGTCCACACCAACGGTGCTTCGCCTTCTTCCACCGGGCGTTGAGGTGGACCAGCCGATGAGTTGCCGGCGCACTGATCAGGAACAGCCCTGCCGCATCAACCGTTAGCGTCACGCTGGCGCCCGTCACCGTAGTGGACGAACTCCACTGAGTTGGGATCGGCGGCGGGCGACCAGCGCGCTGAGGGCCACGTTTAGTGGCGTTTGAACCCAGCCATGAGAAAAGCCACTTTGCGTTTTTCAGCGACTGTTATTCTTGCGCTCGCTATCGCTTTAATTACCGGTGCAAGCAGAGCTGCAGGCACTGTTTCTGAAGCAGACTGCCTCCTCGCATGTGGCGGCCAGTATAACGTTTGCATTGCTGCGCAAGTTACGACTCAGGGTGCCTGCGTGGCGCAACATCAGATTTGTCAGAAAGCTTGCAAAGAAAAGACACACTGAGAGGACTTTCCTCTCGCTCATGCTGCCTTAACTGGGACGATCCTGGCCGCCTTGCCTTAGTGCAACGTGCGCAGAAAGCGGTCAACGAGCCCGGATTCACCATCTTTCGTTATTTACGACACAGCCCGTGGCACTATTGAGGAACGGCGGCGCCAAGGATAGGTTATTGTCGCGCCGGCAAGCTGGGCCGCCCCATCCGCGGCTGGTGCTTCGTGCCGCAGGGTGGGCTCGCCACGGGCGACATCACGCTGGCCCAGAAGATCGCTCTCGAGACTGACGAGGACGACACGATGAAAGTGGCACTGCGGTTCTGGCATGAGGTGGGACACGGCAGGTTGGCGACTTGGGTGGTCGCGATCTCTGGCCGGTGACCGGCGGCGCCGGACCCTC
>WNFS01001332.1_pt1 | contig 35773 bp, 23 predicted proteins | sample 5400141 | NCBI WGS metagenome assembly WNFS01 (sample SAMN13153358, study PRJNA577476) | soil metagenome | isolation source: 60 cm saprolite under Madrone tree | place: USA:California | collected 2016-06-14
AAGCCACCAAACGGATGGACGCCAACCAACGCGCCGGTGCACTTGCGATTCAAATACAGATTGCCAACATGAAACTCGCGCCGCGCACGCTCCAGTTTCTCCTCATCAGCGCTGTATACCGCGCCGGTCAAGCCAAACTGAGTATCGTTCGCGATCTGCAAGGCATCGTCGTAGTCATTTGCTTTTATCACCGCCAGCACTGGTCCAAAGATTTCTTCCTGCTCGATCGTCGCGCCCGGCTTTACGTCAGCGATAACAGTCGGCTCGATGAAAAAGCCTTGCTCGCCATCTGAACCGCCACCGGCTAGTACTCGGCCACCTTCGCTTTTGCCTTTTTCAATGTAGTCGTTGATCGTCTTGAACGCCTTCTCGTTGATTACCGCGCTCATGTTTGTAGTCGCGTCGTCTGGACCACCAACTTTGATTTTCTCGGTGCGCGCGACAATCTTCTCCAGCATTTGATCGTAGACGCGAGCGTCGATGATCGCGCGGGAACAAGCCGAACACTTCTGTCCCTGATAACCAAAAGCGGACTGCACCACACCCGTCGTGGCCTCTTCCAGATCAGCGTCGGCAGCAACGATGATCGCGTCCTTGCCGCCCATTTCGGCCACGACACGCTTGATCCAAATCTGTCCCTCGTGCACCTTCGCCGCGCGCTCATTAATGCGCAAACCAATCTCTCTTGAGCCGGTAAAAGCGATGAAGCGCGTCTTCGGGTGGTCCACAATCACATCGCCGACTTCAGCGCCGGAACCCGTCATGAAGTTAACTACGCCGGCGGGCAGCCCTGCCGCTTCAAGTATTTCAAAAAACTTGTAGGCAATGGTCGGCGCGTCTGATGAAGGTTTCAGTACCACTGTGTTGCCGGTCACAAACGCCGCGCTTGTCATGCCGGCCATGATTGCGAGCGGAAAATTCCACGGTGGAATAACCGCGCCCACGCCCAGCGGAATGTAATTCAGGTGATTGTCTTCGCCTTGCAGTTTCACCAGCGGCTGATCGCCTGCGTAGCGCAACAGCTCGCGCGCGTAGAACTCGCAAAAATCGATCGCTTCGGCGGTGTCGCCGTCAGCTTCCGCCCACGACTTTGCGACTTCATAAATCATCCAGGCGGAGAGCTCGTGTTTGCGTTCGCGCAGGATGGTTGCGACGCGAAATAAAAAATCGGCCCGATCCTGAGCATCTATGTTTTTCCAAGTCTGAAAAGCTTGATAGGCCGACTCGACGGCCTGATTGGCAAGTTCTTTGGTGGCCTTTTGAAAACGACCAACAAGCTGCGTGCGATTGGCAGGATTGTAACTGTCCAACTTGCTGTCAGTTGCGATGCGCTCGCCGCCAATGACCAGCGGGTACTCGCGGCCCAACTCGCCTTTCACTTTCTCAAGCGCGGCGAGCATTGCCTGCGCATTTTCTTCTTTACTGAAGTCGGTGAACGGTTCATTACGAAAATCGGTAGACATATTCAACTCCAATTGGTTTTTTTGAAATAGTAGCACGACGGAATCAGTGAGCGGTAAGCAGTGAGCAGTGAGCAGTATGTGGCGGACATGAGGTAAGGACTTGGGGAGAAAAATATGCACTGAGCACAAGCTGCTGTTCCCTTCTGCTCACTGCTCACCGCTCACTGCTCACCGCCCTATGTCCACTTCCCTGCTTTTTGCAGCTTCTTGATTTTGCGCTTAACGATCTGGCGTTTGATGGGGCTCATCTTATCGAGAAAGACGATGCCGTCGCAGTGATCGGTTTCGTGCAGCATGCAGCGCGCGGTCAGTTCTGTGCCGTCAATTTCAAACTCATTTCCATTTATGTCGTGGGCGCGCACAATCGCGCGCAAGCTGCGCTCGACCGGCGTAAAGATTCCGGGAAAAGACAGACAGCCTTCTTCACCATTTTGATTGCCCTCGACATTCAACACTGCCGGATTAATCATCACGATGCGTTGATCCGGGTCCTTGCCACCTGAGCAGTCCATCACAAACAATCGTTTTGCGACTCCAACCTGCACTGCGGCCAGACCAACACCAGGCGCGGAATACATCGTCTCAAACATATCGCCAATGAGTATCTTCAAATTGTCATCAAATTCGGTAACCGGATCTGCTGGTGCGTCGAGCACCGGGTGCGGCCACTTCACAATTTCCATTAATGCCATGAGTTAAACAGACCCTCGTTTGAGAATTTCGAATCGCGTTCGATGTCAATTCTGCGATCGACGATTCTTTGCGGGCGAACACGTTCTAAAGATGCTTCTGCGACAAAGCCGCGCACCTGGAGAGGCAGGAATGCCTGTCCTTCTAATAGCCGCGCAACTGCTCGCGATAGCCATGGTAGTTGCGCTTCATTTCTCCCAAACTATCCCCACCGAATTTTTCGCGCAGCGCTGCCGCGAGCGTTATGGCCACCATCGCTTCGCCAATCACGCCTGCTGCCGGTACCGCCGTGATGTCTGAACGTTCGAAGCCAGCCAGTTCTTCCGTCTTCGTGTCAATATCAATTGAGCGTAAGGGACGTCGCAAAGTTGAAAGCGGTTTCATGTGGCCGCGAATGCGCAACTCTTCACCATTGGTTATTCCGCCTTCCAAACCGCCCGCGCGATTCGTCGCGCGGATGAACTCCTTCGTCTCGTTGTTGTAAGCGATTTCGTCGTGGACTTCTGATCCGGGCAACGCGCTCGCTTCATGTCCCGCACCGATGGCCACAGCCTTCACCGCGGGAATGGACATCACTGCCTGCGCCAGGCGGCCGTCGAGTTTCAAATCCCAGGCCGTGTGCGAACCAAGACCGGGAATGACGCCACGCGCGGCCACTTCGAAGATGCCTCCCAACGTGTCGCCGCTTTCTCGTTTTTGATCTATAAGCTCAATCATGCGTTGCTGCGCTGTTGAATCATAGCAGCGCAGTGCAGCATCTTCGGGAATGGCAGCAATTTCATCCCACGTCAACTGCAATGGCTTCTCGGGAACGCCGCCGAGTTGAACAACGTGGCTCACTATCTCAATTCCGAACGCGGATAGAAGTTGTTTAGCAAGCGCGCCGCACGCGACCCGCGCCGCAGTTTCTCTGGCCGACGCGCGTTCGAGTACGTTTCTGAGATCACGCGCCGCAAACTTTTGTCCGCCGGCAAGATCTGCATGCCCGGGACGCGGGCGTTTCAGTTCCCGAGATTTTTCCGGCGCCATCTCGCGAGCATCAGCCGACATCACATCAGTCCAGTTGGCCCAGTCTTTGTTTTCGATCAAAAGAGCGACGGGCGAGCCGAGCGTCAAGCCATGACGGACACCGCTCAGAATTTGCACTTCATCCTGCTCGATCTTCATGCGGCCACCACGACCGTATCCCCACTGTCGTCGCGCTAATTCTCGGTCAATCCCGGCAGCGTCGATTGGCATACCGGCAGGCAGACCTTCAACAATCGCGACCAACGCGCGTCCGTGTGATTCTCCGGCTGTGGTGAATCGAAACATGTCAGTCGTTAGTTGTCAGTTGTCAGATAAGTGGACTGTGGTCAATGGTCAAACTGCAACTGACAACGAACCACTGACAACTGACGATTACAAATAGTCTTCGGAAAAAATATTTCCGCGGCTGAGTATACCCGCCGGATCAAATGCGCGTTTCAATGCTGCCATCTCGTGGAGATTTTCTTCGCTGTAAAAGAGGCGGAGGTAATCGCGCTTCAGTTTGCCAACCCCATGTTCTGCTGACAGCGTGCCACCGACGGCGGCGGCCCGCTTTAGAAACAGCAAATAAATCTCGCGCGCCTTCGCCGCTTCCTCATCGTTGCGCGGCAGGATGTTGACGTGAACATGATTGTCGCCGATGTGACCAAAGATTGTGTAGCGCAAACCAGCGGGTCGCAGCGTTTCCTGATAGAACCGCAGCATTCCCGGAAACTCGGCATCGGGGACTGACATATCGGTAGAAACTTTGCGTTGGTTGTGACGCGCAAACCATTCATTCATCAAGACCGGCAGCGCGTGACGAAACTCGCGCAGCTTGGCCTGATCGGTTTCGTTGGTCGCGAACCACGACATATCAACCAGAGCCTGATGTTGTTCCAACAACACAAGCCATTCATTCAGCAACGACTCATCGGTCGCGGCTGTAGATTCCTGTTCAAAGAAAACGGCGCCAACCGCTTCCGCCGGGATCGTTTCGTATTTCTGACGCAGGAAGTTAAGCGACTCGCTGTCGAAATATTCCAGCGCGCGCGCATCAAGGTTGCCACTCGATGCCTCTGAAACGCCCTCGCTCACGGTCGGGCTACTGCCCCGATTCGCGAGCGAGCGTTCGCGAGCATCTCGCACAAAAGCGAGTAGATCACCTTCTGCACTGAAGAAAACGATTCCACTTAACAACGCTTCCGGCTTTGGCAGCAAGGCGACTTCAATTTCCACCATCACGCCGAGCGTGCCTTCACTGCCAATGAACAGATCAAGCAAATCCATTTCCGGCACAACGTAATAACCGGACGCGTGCTTGCGAGTGTGTGGCATTTGATAGGTTGGCAAGCGCGCTTCGATGGCTCGACCAGATGAAAGCGGAATCTTTATTTGTCCAGACTGGGTGGCGCGCAGTTCGGCACGACGCAAATTGACCGTATCGCCCGTCGCCAGCGCAATCTTCAGCCGCTGTACATATTGGCGCGTTGGTCCATATTTGAAAGTGCGCGCGCCCGAGGCGTTCGTCGCGATTGTGCCCCCGAGATAACAACTGCGCTCCGTCGGGTCCGGCGGATAAAACAGTTGTTCAGAGTCGACGAACTTTTGTAGATCGGCGAGGCGCACGCCCGCTTCCGCTACCGCGCTGCCGCCGCCGTCCTGGTTATGAGCAATGCTTTTAATTTGGTTGAGTTTGTCGGTGGCGAGAACGATTCCCGCCGACGGTACGCGTCCGCCGACAGTGCCAGTGCCGGCGCCGGAAATTGTAACCGGCGTCTTGTCGCGGGTCGCAGCGCGCAGAATCTCGGCGACGTCTTCGGCAGTTTCAGGAAAGACTACGCGCTCCGCATAGCCAGACTGCATGTAACTGGAGTCAGAAAGATAGGATTGAATTTCGTCGGGGTCGGTTTTGACTAGCATTTCGGAATTCCCGATTAACAGCTATTGAAGTTGCTCGCATGGGAGCAACAACTCAAGCTGCACCACCTCACAGGTCGGGAAGGGCGGCTTGCCCCCGCTCATTGAATGCCACTCAATCCAGGCGGGGGCAAGCCGCCCTTCCTGACCTGAGAGACGTTCTAAGTTGAGTCATTAGCCCAATCCTGACCAATTTTTTCCGTGCTCAAAATCACGCCAACTGCAACTCGCGCTCGCGCAGAAACTTTATGCGGTCGCGCAACTCAGCGGCCCGCTCAAACTCAAAACGTTTGGCCGCGCCGCGCATTTCCACTTCTAACCTGACAATCGTCGCCTCGATGTTTTCAGGTGAATAGTCTTCAATCTCTTCCCATTCCGCAGGCGTCTTGAAGTAGTCGGCTTCGGAAACCGAAATCAATGTCGACTCGATAGGTTTCACAATCGTTTGCGGCGTGATCCCGTTCTCACGATTGTAATTTTCCTGAATTGCGCGCCGCCGGTTGGTCTCATCCATCGCGCGCTTCATGGAAACAGTCATGCGATCGGCATACAAGATCGCTTTGCCACGAACGTTGCGCGCAGTACGGCCAATTGTTTGGATCAGAGATTGTTCAGAACGCAGAAAGCCTTCCTTGTCGGCGTCTAGAATGGCCACCAGAGAAACTTCCGGCAGGTCCAGACCTTCGCGCAACAGGTTGATACCGACCAGTACATCAAACTCACCACGTCTCAGGTCGCGAAGAATTTTGATTCGCTCGAGCGTCTCAACATCCGAATGCAGGTAACGAACGCGTACGCCGACTTCCGTAAAATACTCGGTCAAATCTTCTGCCATGCGCTTGGTCAGTGTAGTTACGAGCACGCGCTCGTGTTGCTCGGCTCGCTGGCGGCATTGTTCGAGCAGGTGATCTATTTGACCCTTAACTGGGTGAACTTCGACCTGCGGATCGGTAAGACCGGTTGGCCTAATGATTTGTTCGACGACTTCGCCGCCGGATTTCGTCAGTTCGTAATGTCCTGGCGTGGCGGAAACATAGATTGCCTGCCCGATGCGCGTTTCAAATTCCTGAAAATTCAGAGGCCGGTTGTCCAATGCGGACGGCAGCCGAAACCCGTATTCAACCAGCGTGCGCTTGCGCGACTGATCTCCTTCAAACATTCCACGCACCTGTGGGATGCTCTGGTGCGACTCGTCAATCACCATCATCGTGTCACGCGGCAGATAATCCAGAAGCGTTGGCGGCGGCTCGCCCTGTTTCTTGCCGGTAAGGTGGCGCGAATAATTTTCGATGCCGCGACAGAAACCCATCTCCTTGATCAGCTCCAGGTCAAACATCGTACGCTGATGCAGGCGCTGCGCCTCAAGCAGTTTGCCTTCCTGAATAAGCTTGGGTTCCCACCATTCCAGTTCCTCCTTGATCGACTTCAGCGCGCGGCGAACGGTTGGCTTCGACATTACGTAATGGCTCTTCGGGTAGATGGGAACGCGCGCCGTGTGTTTCTGGATCACCTCGCCGAGCAGCGGGTCGATGGTGGAAATCGAATCCACTTCTTCGCCCCATAATTCGATGCGAAACGCCTGGTCCTGATAACTGGGGAACACTTCGACCACGTCGCCGCGCACCCGAAATGTGCCGCGCTGAAAGTTCACGTCTGAGCGCTCGTACTGCAACTCGACGAGCTTTTGCAGCAGTGTCTCGCGCGCGATGCGCGTCCCCGGCTCGAGAAAAAGCAGCATGCCGTAGTACGCATCCGGATCGCCGAGTCCATAAATACATGACACGCTGGCCACCACGATCACGTCGCGCCGCTCAAACAAAGCACGTGTCGCCGACATGCGCAGCCGATCAATCTCTTCATTGATGATCGCTTCTTTTTCGATGTAGACATCGGCAGCCGGAACATAAGCCTCAGGCTGGTAGTAGTCGTAGTAAGAAACGAAATACTCGACCGCGTTCTCGGGAAACAGCGACTTAAACTCCTGGTAAAGTTGCGCCGCCAACGTCTTGTTATGGGCCAGCACCAATGTCGGACGCTGCGTGCGCTCGATGACGCTGGCGATCGTAAACGTCTTGCCGCTGCCGGTGATGCCGAGTAGCACCTGGTCTTTCAGCCCGTCGTTAAGGCCGCGCACCAGTGTCTCGATCGCCTGCGGCTGATCGCCCTTCGGCTGATAGTTCGTATGAAGTTTGAATGGCATGAACTGGTAAATAGTAAATGGTAAATAGTAAATAGCCTAAAGGCCGTGAATGGTAAATCGTAAATCGTAAATAGTGAAAAGCATCATCTGCGAAAGTCAAGTTTGTATTTCAAGCGACATGGAAAAGCTCGAACAAATAGAAAGGCCGCAAAGAACAAAGTGTCCTTCACGGCCTTACAACTCTTAATCTATTTCCGATTTACGATTTACGATTCACGGCTTTTAGGCTGCCGACGACGCGTTCTCGCGGGCCTGGCTGCTGATTTGATAAATCGCTTCCATAACCGCCGAACGAACTTCAGACGGCATCGATCCGCGCACGGCCAGACGGCGAAACGCAGGCACGATCTCTGGTTGGCCGCTAAGCGCCAACAGCTTAACTACTGCAATCCTTACTTCAACGTTTGGATACTCTTCGATCGCCTGCATTAAGGGTTGCACCTCGCCCGCCTTGGCCATCAGGAAGAGCAACGAAAACGCGTCATAAGTTTTTTCACGACTCTCGCCCGTCAAATTTCCCACCGCACTGGCTGCGAGTCCCGATGACGCGAGCGCGTGGCCAATTTTGCGCCGCCGCTCAGGCGTACCTTCTCGCAACGCGCGGGTGAAAGTCGCGGCACGATCAGGCTGGAGCGCATAAAGAGCCTGCGCCGCGGCATTGCGGTAGCTTCCGGGCTACTCAACCGTTGCAGAACTTCTGAAGGAATTCCCGCATCATCTTCGGCTGCAGCGATCCCCTTCTCAGCCATCAGGACGTCAATAGCTTTAGCTGGCTGACGAAGCTCCGCAGCCTGCGGTCTCCCTTCGCGAATCTGAGTCGCATCGTTAACTACCGGAGGTTCACTAACACTTTCCTCGAGGTGATTAGCAGAAACGTCAATCCAGGACAACTCCGGCGCAGAATGTCCACTCTCGATTGCTTCGACCTCGATTGTTGGCTCGTTTCCCTGCGCTTGTGCCAACTGCTCCCGCAGATTGCGCTCATGTTCTTCCTGCAAACTCGCTTCGATTTCCGCGCGCCGGCGGGCTTCTTCTTCCGCTTTGATTCGCGTTTCCTCAATCCGGCGTTGCGCATCTTCCTCAGCTTTCAAACGGGCTTTCTGTTCAGCCGCAAGGAGTGCCTCTTCTTGTTTCACCCGCGCTTCAGCTTCGGCGCGTAAGTGAGCTTCCTCTGCGGCGCGCGCGCGCGCTTCTTCGACCAGTTGTTCTACTTCGGCTTCGGCCTGCAGTCGCGCTTCTTGTTCCGCCTGCAAGCGCGCTTCTTGCTCTTTTACTTTCAGTTCAGCCTCAGCGCGCAGCTGTGCTAATGCTTCGGCCTTCGCACCAGCTTCTTTGACCAGTTGTTCTACTTCGGCTTCGGCCTGCAGTCGCGCTTCTTGTTCCGCCTGCAAACGCGCTTTTTCCTCTTTCACTCTCTCTTCAGCCTGAGCGCGCAGCTCTGCTACTTCCTCGGCCTTCGCACGAGCTTCTTCGACCAATTGCTCTACTTCGGCTTCAGCCTGCAGTCGCGCTGCTTGTTCGGTTTGAAGACGGGCCTCTTCTTCTTTAACCTTCTCTTCAGCCTCGGCGCGCAGTCGTGCTACTTCTTCGGCCTTCGCGCGGGCCTCGTCAGCCAATCGTCGGGCCTCTTCTTCAGCCTGTGCCCGAGCTTCAGCAAGCCGTTGTGTTTCTGCTTCGGCTTTAGCCCGAGCTTCCTGCTCTGCTTGCAGCAGCGCTTCTTCCTCTTTCAGCCGCGCTTCGGCTTCGGCACGCCGACGCGATTCTTCTTCGATCCGGTTCCGTAATTCTTCAGCCAGCCGGCTCGCTTTGTCTTCCGCTTTGGCACATGCTTCCTGATCTGCTTGCAGTCGCGCTTCTTCCTCTTTCAGCCGCGCTTCGGCTTCTGCCCGGCGACGCGATTCTTTTTCGGTCCGGTTCCGTAATTCTTCAGCCAGCCAGCTCGCCTTGTCTTCCGCCTTGGCAAACGCTTCCTGATCTGCTTGCAGCCGCGCTTCGGCTTCGCTAATACGCGCTTCCGCTTCTGCGCGACGGCGCCGGATCTCTTCTTCCGCTCTCAAGTGGATTTCTTCAACCACTCGATGTGCTTCTGCTTCTGCTTGCGCGCGCGCTTCCCGCTCGGCTAGCAGACGCGCCTCTTCCTCTTTCAAGCGTGCTTCAACTTCCGCGCGGCGACGCGCCTCATCCTCGGCATTCGCACGAACTGCGTCTGCCAGGTGCTGCGCTTCTTCTTCAGCTCTGGCGCGTGCTTCGCGTTCGGCTTCCAGGCGAGCAGCTTCTTGTTGCAGGCGTGCTTCAACTTCCGCACGTCGACGAGCTTCCTCTTCAGCCTTCAAGCGGGCCTCTTCGGCTAAGCGCAGTGCTTCCTGCTCGGCCCTGGCTCGAGCTTCCTGCTCGGCTTGAATACGAGCTGCTTCCTCTTGCAGACGAGCTTCAGCTTCCGCCCTGCGGCGAGCTTCTTCTTCAGCCTGCACGCGGGCCGCTTCGGCTAAGCGCAGTGCTTCCCGCTCGGCTCTGGCTCGAGCTTCCTGTTCAGCCTGAATACGTGCCTCTTCTTCAAGCAAGCGTGCTTCTGCTTCCGCCCTGCGACGAGCTTCTTCTTCGAGTCGCAGGCGATTTTCTTCAGCGAGGCGCTTCGCCTCCGCTTCGGCTCTCGCGCTTGCTTCCTGGTCGCTCTGTAGTCTGGCTTCTTCTTCTTTAACTCGCGCTTCCACTTCAGCGCGCCGGCGTGCTTGCTCTTCGGCCTGCGCCCGGATTTCTTCGGCGACGCGCTTCGCCTCTTCCTCAGCGCGGGCGGCTTCTTCCAGCAAACGACCTTCAACCTCGGCGCGACGCTTGATTTCAGCTTCGATGCGCTGGCGCTGCTCTTCTTCGGCTTTACTCAAAGCCATGATCTCGGTCTTGATCCGATGTTCTTTTTTTGCTCGTTGCCGGGCTTCGCCTACCGCTTTTTGCTTCACTGTCTCCAGACCAGCGATGTGACGCTCTTCTTCTTCGGCCTGAACGCGTGCCTGTTCCGCAGCGCGTACTTGCTCTTCCTGGGCAAGACGTCGTGCTTCGGCCAGCATAAACTCTTCCGCCTGGCGTTTGGCTTCAGCCTCCGCGCGTTGTCGTGCAATTTCAGACTGGCGGCGTGATTCTGCTGCAGCGTTGTTGCGTTCCTGAGTTTCAACCAGCAGGCGCGCTTCTTCCTCGGCCTTTCGTCGCGCATCGTCCAATTCCGAACGGCGGCGCGACAGTTCGGCGGCTACCTGCATCAATGTTTCCTGTTCGACAGCCAGCTGCGATTCTTCAGCGCGGCGGCGTTCCTCATTCGCCCGACGCTGGCGCTCCTCTTCTGCCTGGCGATGAGCTTCTTCGGCAGCACGCAGGCGAGATTCTTCTTCACCGCGTCGTTTCGCTTCCTGCTCTGCCAGCATGCGCTGTTCGACTTCAGCTTTCAGACGCGCTTCTTCTTCGACGCGGGCCTGCACTTCAGCTTCGGCCTGACGGCGGGATTCTTCCTGCGCACGGCGTTTCGCTTCATGCTCCGCCCGAATGCGCGCTTCAACTTCAGCTCGCAAACGAGCTTCTTCGGCGGCGCGCGCTTGCGCTACTTCTTCAGCCTTGCGTCTCAGTTCCTCTTCCGCTCGCCAGCGAAGTTCCTCTTCGACACGACGACGAACTTCTTCCTCCGCTTTGCGACGCGCTTCTTCGATTGCGCGCGCGCGCAGTTCTTCCTCTGCTCGGCGTTTGGCTTCTTCTTCGGCGCGGCGTCGCGCTTCCTCTTCTGCTAGTTTGCGTGCAGCCTCAGCTTCGGCTCGTTTGTACGCAATCTCTTCCGCGGCCTTGCGTAGTGTTTCCGCCTCCAGACGAAACTTTGCTTCTTCTTCAGCACGCTGGCGAGCTTCTTCTTCGGCGCGATTGCGGACCTCACGTTCGGCTACCAGGCGGGACTCTTCTTCAGCCGTTTTGCGGGCAGCTTCTTCCACCGCGCGGCGTCGCATCTCTTCTTCGGTGCGTATGCGCGCTTCGATTTCAAGGCGCGCCTGGGCTTCGCGTTCAGCCTTTAGTCTTGCTTCGTCTTCTGCTTGTCTGCGGGCAACGTCAGCTTCAATACGTTTGCGTTCCAACTCTTCAGCCGCGCGTCTCAATGCATCCTCTTCAACTCGCAATCTTTCTTCCATAGCCGCAAACGTATGCGGCAAAGGTGGCGCAGAAGGAGGAGAGTCAGTCAGCGGCGGATGTTCAAAAGAATTCAAGTACTCAGAAAATATTTCGCGCCTGGGCTGGGCCGGCGGAAACGAGGACACTGGCTTTTCCAAAACAACAGGCGCGACCGGACGGCTAACGCTCTTCGCCTGCGTAACTGAGATAGCGTTGATCGCCTGGTGAATCACTGCTTCGGGAAGTTGCCTGCTATGCTCGCGAGCCAGCAGATCATGCAACGGTGAAATCGCGGCTGCGTCTCCGACTTGAGCCAGTGCTTCTACTGACGCGCGACGGACTTCCGGTGCACTGTCGTAAAGCGCTGCGATGAGGGGAGCATTCGCACTCGAAACATTGAGCATTGCCAACTGTCGCGCTGCGGCTACGCGCTCTGCCGGCGAATCCGCACTTCTCAATTGCCGGGTAGCATCGTCGAAATATCCATGGCCCATGAAGGCGCGTCGCGCCGCGTCCCGGGTGTCGCCGTTACCGCTGGCCAGAGCGACGAGTAACTGGGCAGAAATAATTTGACGCGTGGCTGAGTCTTGCGCGTCGACCACGTTCACCTCGTATTCACGGCCTGCCAACAATTTTTTTACTTCGCCTTCTGCAGCTTCAAACTGCGTAGAAGTAACTGATAAGGGCTGTTCTTGGATCAAGGATCTTGCCTCCGGAACGTTGGTATGAATGGCTGGGGCTCGACCTTTGGTTTCTGAACGATGAGGGGTCGAAGCTTGAGTTTGGCTGGCGGTCTGATTTCTAGTTTTGAGGAAAGCGATCAACTGAGGTTTGCGAGCAGCAAGCTCGTCGCGCAAAGACGGGGTTAATGCGCCCTTGGGTGCATCTACTACCAGGCGATCGCTACCGTCGCCTTTGAGCCCAAGTTTGATCCCAAGCGCTTCGCAAGTTTGAATTAGTGAATCAATGGTCATAACTCAAAGACCTCCCGCTCTTCGCTAACTGACTCACGATCGGCGAGGACGGCTGGACTGATTGACGGCCGCGCACGAACTGCCTCGCGACCGGCAGAAACTTCTGCGCCAGCGGCGAATGACGGTTGCGCCGCGACACGACTCCAATCAGATTTTTGCGGGGCTTGACTCATTGGCGAGGCGGCGGCGGGCAAACGCTCCGGTTGAGCCTCAGTCACCTCGTCCAACTCGACCTTGTTATTATACTTCGGTTGCGCAAGCGGATGCTTTACGCGAGTTGCGCTGGTCTGCACCGTTCGTCGTCGATACAGAAATGGGGCGAGCAGAACAAGCAGTCCCACCAAAACCAGGGTGCCCAACAACGATGCTTGGCGATTTGCCGATAACCAGTCGCGGAGCTTATTCCCGCTTGGTGGGTTCGCGGAAACGCCGGCAGGTTTGGAACCACTTGAACTTATCGGTGTACTTATCGCCGTCGCCGGAGTGTAACTCGAAGATGGAGAATAGTTGGGGACAGCGGCGGGTGAAGCGACGCTTACCGGCGTCGAGCTGGCGACGGGTGTTTTGTTCGCAACTTTTGTTTTGCTCTGATTATTTTCGGCCCTGGCATTTTGTGCAGCCTGACGCGGCATTTCACTTACTTCGTGCCGCTGTCCATTGGCGAATCTTTCGCGTGAAGCCTGCGGCCAGTCGGACGGCACCGGCCCAGCTGCGTCGCGTTGTCGATTTGGACTGCCTTGATTTGCAGAACTGCGATTGCCTTCAGCGGAAGTCGTACGATTACTTGCGACGTTAGCCAGATTGCCACGCTGACTTCTGTTCGGCGCACTAAAAATCACCTCGAGACGGTTCGAGTGTTCGTCTACATGCGCGCTGGCGCCAGGTTGCAGCTTGAAGGAAACAACCACGCTGTCGCCCACTTTCTGTACCTGAACATCGTCAAACCCATCGCCGCTAAAACGCGGTTGCGAAAACGCAAACTCTGCCTGCGGAATCTTCACGTAAAAACGATCGCCGCGCCGAAAGGCTTCGTAATCATTCAGCGCTGAGTCTGAAACGATTGTCACGCGTGCGCCTTCAGCTGCCTGGCCCAGCTCTAGTGAAGTTACACGCTTCAGGGTTTCGTGTTGCGCCTCGCTCGAAACAAAAGCAACCCAAACAAGGCACACAGACGCCAACATAACGGCGCCGCAACGCCATCCCTTAGCAAACACTGTCGACTTGATCGAGTTAGGTTTCATTGGAATAACTTAAGCGAACCGCTAAAGCATTATGCGATCAGCAATCCGCACAGTCCAGAGATCAGCATTCAAATTCATCCAGGTTCTCCCGAACTTCGGGCTCGTAGCAAGACGCGTCCACGGTTGGCTCAAACGCCATCGCCGAGGGTTCGGCCTCCGCTGCTTCAGCGACAGGCTCGTCCGGAACTAACTCAGCATCAATTGTTTCCGTTGTCTTTGGTTTGTTCTGTTCGATGCGATAGAGGGCTTCCAGCAAAGCAGTCTTAACGTCTTCGCGCATGCCGTCCTTAACAGCCAATTCGCGCAACTGCCCAAATATTTCCGGCTCGCCGGTACAGGCCAGCAGGTGCGCCGCCTTTTGGCGGACCTCGATGTTTGGATGATCAGAAATCGCATCCAAAACAGGCTCGCTGACTTTGGCCTTTGCCAGCAGACAGATCAGGGTGAAGGCTTCGTAGGCCTGGCGATGATCGCTGGAAGCAAGTCGATCGAGATTCTGAGAAACAATGCCCGCGTTAATGCAAGCTTTAGCAACGTTCTGAATCATTTCTTCGTCGCCCGATTGGATCACGCGAACGTAGGCATCCGCACGGTCAAAGCTAAGGCGACTTAATGAACGCGCCGCGGCAGCCCGCACTTCTCGCGTATCATCAGACAAACCCATAAGGACCGCGGCAAACACCGACTCGTGATTAATTACCGCGAGACCGGAAATTGCCTGCGATCTGATGGCCGGCTCAGAGTCGTTGCGCGCAACTAATGTAATCGCACCTACTGAACTCTGTACCGGAAACTGGACCAATGTCTTCAGAGCTTCTGAACGCTCCTCAACGTTCTTGCTTTCAAGTAAAGCTAAAGCCTCAGCGAGATTTGGATCGTTGGAACCTTCCGGCAAATCTTCAACCGGCAAAGCAGGTTCGAGATGCGTAATTTCTTCGACGATATTGCCCGCATGACCCGATCCCAGCAAACCCGGTTCGGAAACCACATCAAAAAAGTCCAAACCTTCTACCGAGCAGCCGCTCAGAGCGCGACTCAATAACGCGCTGGGCACATCCGGATGCGTGCGCGCGATGTCGAGTAGCGCGCCAATAGCCGATGGAATCTTCAGTTCGCCGATACTGACAACAGCCTGGTTGCGCACGATCGATTCAGAATCGTAAAGGCTCTCCAGCAGGAACGGTAAAGCTGCCGGCGATTTGATATCGCCAAGCAAGCGTGCCGCCGAGGTGCGCTCGAACGCATCCGGCGCGAGCAACAGCGTCGCACATTGGCGCGCGACGAAACCATATTCCTCCAGCGCCTCGCGCGCGCGACGCCGCGCCGACTCGTCAAGGTCCGAAGAATTCACACCCTTTATCAACGACGTCTCAGTGGCACGTCGATCATCGCTGGCCCGCGAAGCAAGCACATCGATTCGGTGGGGTTGTCCCAGGATTAGTTTGCCCACTTCCTGATCGATGCGATAAGCACCATAGAGTGAAGTTGGACCAGCAGGTAAGCGAACGACAGGAGAATGAGACGAACCGTTTGCACCCGAATCAATTCTCGCCAAACTTGTATTTGTTGCCGGGCTCTGCCCATTGCGCGACAACATTCTCTCATCATGATCAACAGCTAGATCGTCAGATTCTCCGCTAGCGGCCGATTCCTGGCTCACCGCTACCACGTTCGCGCGCGAACGCATCCTGCGTGAAACAAGCAAACCAAAGAGCCCCAGGGAAAAAACAATAAGCACGCTGGTGCCGGAGAAGACAGAGGCCATCCAGCCTTCGTCTTGCGGCGGGGTAATAATCTGAGATGGTCCTGAATCGGTGGTTGTGTTCTGTCCCGATTCATTCGGCACGATGACGGCCGGATTCACATTGTTGCGCGTTGGCGCAGGCGCCGTCTGTGTGGTGAGAGGCTGCGTGTTGGGACTTAAGTCTTGAACCGTGGATGAAAGCTTAAAGGGTTGAGTATCGCCTGGCGTTTGCGTCTTTGAGCGGGGATCCTCAAAAAGCAATTGTTCCTCGGCCGAACCACTTACCGCACGATCCACCTCCAGCGCTCGCGGTTGTAACTTGCCATCGACATTCAACTGCATCCGGTTGCCATCGGTCTGTGCATAGACATTGGCGCCGGCCTTTGTTTGCACCAGAATTTCCAGCGAAGTTCCCAGGCGGCGGATCCTCACACCGCGCGCGATGCTCAGCGAATCAACCGCAATCGTGTTGGGCAGGACCACGTGATAACCCTCGGCGTCTTGCCAGGATTGCGCCCGGCCCAGTGAGCCGTCGGCAACAATCGAAATCGCAGTGCCTCCCGCGAAAGGCTCAACAGTGATCGTAGAAACTTTGACCGGAACTCGCAGCCTTTGGGCCTGGGAAGCAAGTAGCGGAAGAATAAAGACGACGACCAACGCCAACATCAGGCCGACTAGTCGTCTGACTTTGAACGGACGGGCTGCATGGTCGACTTCATCATTAACTGCGCAGTTTTTTAAATTGTGTTTCTGCATTGCGTTGAAGGGCTCTTTGGCTTTGAAAGCCGTTGCCGAATCAGGAAGGATCAAATTGCAGGACCGACTACCTTGACGATTTCATTAGCAGTTTGAGACTGCTGCTGGCGAGACGACGAACCGAAAAACTATTGTTCGTCGCTGAACTTGTAGCCAATTCCCCAAACGGTCAGAACCATTTGCGGGTTTTCGGGGTTATCTTCGATCTTGGCTCGCAATCGGTTGATGTGTGAATCGATCGTGCGATCGTAGCCCTCGTAAGAGTAATCCCAAATCTTTTCAAGCAGGTATTTGCGGGGAAACACCCTACCCGGGTTCGCTGCGAAGAGCCGCAGGAGGTCAAACTCTTTGGGAGTGAGATCCACCTGACGCTCACCAATGGTAACTTCGCGCCTCGCCGGATCGATGCGCAGATTACCGCGAGTGATTGGCGCCTCATCCCTGACGCCATCCACGCTCGCCGTAGTCTTGCTGCGGCGGAGTACTGACTTAATCCTGGCTTCCAGTTCGCGCAAACTAAAAGGCTTGGTGATGTAATCGTCTGCGCCCATCTCGAGGCCAAGTACTTTGTCAACCACATCGTCCTTCGCCGTGAGCATCAGAATCGGCAGGTGATTCGCCTTTTCTCGAAGCTCCCGACAAACCGCCAAACCATCCATCTTCGGCAGCATGATGTCTAAAACGACAGCGTCCGGAGTTTCATCCAGCGCTGTCTTCACACCCATCAAGCCGTCTTCGACAGTTTTCACGTTGTACCCTGCGCGAGAAAAATACTCGCTGATAGCGCTGGAAATGTTCTCGTCGTCTTCGACGACAAGCAGTGAGATCTTGCGCTCGCCTGGTTCGGTCGGATGACTACTTTCTCTGGGATTTTTCTGTCTGTCAGTAGCTGTTGTTGTCATCAGTAATGACTCATGGGAACTGACAAGCAGGAGATTCAGAGGGTAGGCGTCATCGGGTATGACGCCTGTCGGGCGAAGGAATAGTAGCAGGATACGCCGGCGAAACTCAAGCCCTAAGTTTTGCTGGCTCAACGGCAAACGGCCAAACGCTCGCAAAAAACGGCACTTTTGGAGTCCTTTGCGGGCAACAAGCGCGTCCACATTTCCCTCATCGTCAGCTGGTGTGATACGGGTTAGAGCCAACCGCTCCGTACCACCATGATACGCAAATTCGAGCGCCGTGCATTACCAACATCACTAATTGGGCGGGGCGGCGGCGGGCGCATTAGCCAAAGTCACTTTCAATTGTTGAGCCGCCAGTACCATAAGAGCTCTCAACCGCGAGCTGCCCGTTTGACCTTTCCCCAAATCTTCCAGCACGTCGATGGCGTTACCAAAGACAATGTTCGCGGGTCGTCCTTACCGATGGCACCTAAGAGCGACAGCGCAGCGGCGCGCACCGCTGGTTGATTGCCAGCTGCGACGAACTTAAAGCCTAACTCCAATGCTCGTTTGTCGCCCAATGCTGCCAAGCCAGCAAGTCCGGATGCCCGAATCGTGTCATGCCATGACTGCTCATCAATTAGTTTAATCAATGCACCGTAGGCATCGCTGCTTTTGGTCTGTCCCAACGCCAGTGCTGCCTCGCCGATTACTTCGTAGCTTTGATCATTCATGGCCTGAAGATAAACAGTCGAGAGAGACGCATCTTTCGCAGTCGCTAGCGCCCTAATAGCTCGCACGCGAACCAGAGACTTTGTATCGCCGCTCGTCGCCGCGATTAGCGCCGCACGAGCAGCATCGCCCCGAGATCTGCTTAGGGCGGACGCAGCTTCAAGACGAACGCCCCAAAACTTATCCTGTGCCAGCGTCGTCGCCAGTAGAATTTCGACCTTTTGCTTATCGGCTGCGGTCGTCGCTTCGTTATTCAATTTTGCAGACAGTTGTTGCAATGCCCAAACTCTACCCAGCACGTTATCGTCATGCGTGAGCTGATACGACAATTGGTCCGCAGATTTCTCAAATCGAAGCTCTTTTATCAACGTGTTGCCGTAATCAAAGTTAACGAGCAGCGGCACGGATTCAACCTGAAAAGTGAACGTCTGCTCTTCTTTCGGTTGAATCTGGGCCCGCTCGATCCTGGTTCCGCTGGCGGTTCCGATTTCAATCTCTACTGGTGTCTGGAAGTAAGTAACTTGCGGATAAGGTGAGTTAGGATCGGGCCTCTGCTCCTGCTTTACGCTTAGTTTTAAGGCTTTGGCGTCAGCGTCATAATCCTGTGTGACTCGAAATATCGGATGCCCCATCTTGTAGAGCCACTCGTCAAAGAACCAATCCATCGATTGGCCGGTTGCTTCTTCAATCGCAATCCGAAATTGCTCGGTCTGGACCGGCTGATGCGCATACTTGGTCAGGTAATAGTTGATTGCGCGCCACCAATTTTGCTCGCCGAGATTTTGTCGCAGCATGTGCAACACCGCGGCGCCGCGCGGATAGGTGTAGGTGTCGAATACAGCGTCGGGGTTGGCATAATTCTTGGTAACGATCGGCCGGCGAATCCCCTGGGTCCAGGTGGCGTAATATTCATCCTGATTGTTCTTGACGTCGAGGTATAGGAAGTCGTCGTGGCCGAGACTGTGTTCGTCCCACAATGCCTGAAAATAAGTCGCGAAGCTTTCGTTCAGCCAAATGTCCGACCAATTGCGAGCAGTGACATAATCTCCAAACCACTGATGCGCGAGTTCGTGTGATTGCAGGCTATCCATTCTATGACTGTCTGTGCGCGCATCGTGAATCATGACGTCGTATTGCGTGGTAGCAGATATGTTTTCCATGCCACCGTTGAAATCTCGCGCGACGGTCTGGGCATATTTTTCATAGGGATACTTAACACCTGTCTTCTCTGAAAAGAATTTGACCATCTCCGGCAAGCGCGCGGCAGTCACTTTTCCCGCCTCAAGTTCGCTTGGATAGACATTTGTTATCACGGGGATTCCGTCGTAGGTGCCAACGACCTGCGCATACTCACCAACGATTATGGAGGTCAGATAAGCCGCATGTGGCGCCGCAATTTTCCAGTGAAAAGTGCGCGTGCCATCTGAGTTTTCTTTGGTTTCAACCAGACTGCCGTTTGAAATCACTGAGAGAGGTTTTTCAACCGTCGCCGTTATTTCTGAGGTAAAGAAATCATTCGGATGGTCAAAACAGGGGAACCAGTAGTGGTTGTATTCCGACTCGCCTTGCGACCAGATCTGCCGCGGCCGGGTTGGGTCCTCCGGAGTCGGCTTGATGAAATTGAGTCCACCGCCGCCATTTACGCTTAGTCCTTTAATCAAAGGGCGTACAGTCTGATAACTGATTACGATTTTGATTTGGTCGGCCGGTTGGTAAGCGCGGTCAAGCACGATGCGCAGCTGTTGGTTCTTCTCATCAAACTCATATTTCAATGGCGTTTTGCCGTTTAGTTTTATTGAAGAGAAACTCATCGATGCCGCATCGAGCGCGATGTTCCTTAGATCGTTCACTAACGGCGAAAACATTATGGTCTCAGTCCCCAATGCCTGTTCCTGCTGCCAGTCGAAGCGCAAATCAAGTGCGATGTGCCTGACATCGTAGTCATGACTGGGGACATACTGCGGCGGCGGAAATGGACGCGGAGACGAAACGGTTTGCCAGGACTCGTTAAAGTCCGGCGCACCGTGGGCAAGTGCCGCTTGCGATAGGAGAACGATTAGTATCAGACAGAAAGCGTAGGGCTTTCGCGTGCGAAGATGATTGGACATAAATATCGCTCCAGTAATCAGTTCGTGATAAAGAGATTCGTTATTGTTACATGCAGGACCGTTGCGGCAAAACTAACGACGGCACACATATGAGTTCGATGCTTGACTATAGAGGTCAAAAATTAAAACTGGGCTTTTCTTGACAACGCTTTTGCGTGCGAGCAAAATCCGGCTTCCATCTCAAAATTGATTGCTCGGATTCAGCCAGCAAATATTTATGACGGCCGCTGCTCTCTCCCACACTTCGCTTCCCGAATTTCAACTCCTAAAACGCGGAAAGGTTCGCGACGTTTACACGGTCGATGAAGATCATCTGCTGATCGTGGCGACTGATCGAATTTCTGCGTTCGATTGCATTCTTCCTACTCCGATCCCGCGCAAGGGTGAAGTCTTGACCTCGCTGTCGCGTTTTTGGTTCGAAAAGTTACGTGACATCGTTCCCAGTCATTTTGTCACTGCCGATTTCGAGCGAATGCCTGCCGCTGTACAGCAAATAGCAGACCTGGACAAGCGATCGATGCTGGTGCTGAAGGCCGAGGTGTTTCCCGTGGAGTGTGTCGTTCGCGGTTATTTGGTTGGTTCGGGCTGGAAAGATTATCTGCGCACCGGAGAAGTTTGCGGGCACAAGCTTCCCGACGACCTGCTCGAATCTGCGGAACTAAATGGACCCATCTTTACGCCGTCGACGAAAGCGGAAGAAGGCCATGATGAAAACATAAGCGAAGCCCAGGTGCGCAACTTGCTGGGGACAGAAACAACTGATCGCTTACGCGAAACTTCAATTCGTCTTTACAACGAGGCACGAAAGTATGCTCGCCTTCGCGGAATTATTATCGCGGACACGAAGTTTGAATTCGGACGCGACAAGAATGGACAAATAATTCTGGTTGACGAAGTACTGACCCCGGACTCGTCACGCTTCTGGCCGGCTGAAACCTATAGCCCTGGGAAATCACAGCCATCTTTCGACAAGCAGTTTGTGCGTGACTATTTGGAAACGGTGGGCTGGGACAAGAAACCTCCTGCTCCGCAATTACCCATTGAAGTCGCCACAGCCACGACCGGACGTTACCTCGAGGCTTATCGACTTTTGACAGGCGAGGAACTCTAATAAAATCTTGTTTGAGCTTCACTGGATGCCCGGAAAATCATGCGCGCGCGACTTGAAAATCTTATCGACGAAATGCTGGATGGCCGTATTCTCTTGTCCGAAGCAGTAAGTGAATTCGAAAAGGTCTATATCAAAAAGGCCTTCCTAAGAAATCAAGGTCACCTTTCCAAAACCGCCCGAGCGTTGGGAATCCACCGGAATACTTTGTCCAAACGTGTAACCGCCTACCAACGCGCCGAAAGACCTCTGGCTCGCACCGCGCGCGGCGGGGCTCGTTAGCCCCTCCTTCCGATGCGTTGTGAGTGGACAGACAAGAATGTCTGTCCTACCCGGTTGACATTAACCCAGCCGCGAATTATTCTTAGCAGTCATCCACACAGAGTGCCAGAAAATAATCAGCACGCAGTCCTAAATTCAACTATAAGTGATTTTAGCTACGGAAACTGAAAGGAGAATTCGAAGAATGGCGACAAACATCACCCCTCTTCATGACCGCGTTATTGTGCGGCGAATCGACGAGGGCGAGCAGGTTCGGGGAGGCATCATCATTCCCGACACGGCGAAAGAAAAACCCCAGGAAGGCGAAGTCGTTGCTGTCGGACTGGGCAAGTATAAGGAAGACGGCACGCGGCAGGCGCTTGACGTGAAAAAAGGCGATCGCGTTTTGTTCGGCAAATACAGCGGCTCTGAAATCAAGATCGACGGTGAAGAGCTGATGATCATGCGCGAAGATGAAATTCTAGGAATCATCGCGCGCGCCGGCGCAGCCACCAGCACCAAGAAGAGCGGCAAGTAGTCACAGACTGACTGCGCCGCTTTTTTGTTCCTAAACGAGATTTAAAAACCTTTAGCAGGAGAGAAGAGAGAAATGGCAAAGCAAGTAATCCATGGCGAGGAGTCGCGCGCTGCTATTTTGCGCGGCATTAATCAGCTCGCCGACGCAGTGAAGATCACGCTGGGCCCGAAAGGCCGCAACGTGGTTATCGATAAGAAATTTGGTTCACCCACCATTACCAAGGATGGCGTCACAGTAGCGAAAGAGATTGAGCTTAAAGACGCACTGGAAAACATGGGCGCACAGATGGTACGCGAAGTGGCCTCCAAGACTTCTGACGTTGCCGGCGACGGAACAACGACAGCGACTGTCCTGGCCCAGGCTATTTTTCGCGAAGGCGTGAAGACAGTTGCCGCGGGTGCGAACCCAATGGCGCTCAAGCGCGGCATCGACAAAGCCGTCGAGCGCGCCATTGAAGAGATCAAGCGTTTGGCAAAGCCCGTCAAGGGTGATGCAATTGCGCAGGTCGGCACTGTTTCCGCAAATGGCGATTCGACTATCGGCAACATCATTGCCGAGGCAATGAACAAAGTCGGCAAGGACGGCGTCATCACCGTCGAAGAGTCGAAAACGATGGACACTTCGCTCGAGGTGGTTGAGGGCATGCAGTTTGACCGTGGTTATCTCAGCCCCTACTTCGTCACTGATCCCGAACGCATGGAAGCAGTGGTCGAGAATCCGCTGATTCTTATTCACGAAAAGAAGATCAGCTCAATGAAGGACCTGCTGCCGCTACTCGAGCAGGTTGCTAAGATGGGCAAGCCAATGCTGATTATCGCCGAAGATGTAGAAGGCGAAGCGCTGGCGACTCTGGTTGTGAACAAACTGCGCGGCACGTTGAACATCGCGGCCGTTAAGGCCCCCGGTTTCGGTGATCGTCGCAAAGCAATGCTCGAAGACATCGCCATCCTGACCGGCGGCAAGGTGATCAGCGAAGACCTTGGTATCAAGCTCGAGAACGTCAAGCTTGAGGACCTCGGTCGCGCCAAGAAGATCACGATCGACAAAGACAACACGACCATCGTTGAAGGCAACGGCAAACATTCCGACATCGAAGGTCGCGTGAAAACCTTGCGCGCCCAGATCGAGGAAACCTCTTCCGATTACGATCGCGAGAAATTGCAAGAGCGTCTCGCGAAGCTCGTCGGTGGTGTGGCCGTGATCAAAGTCGGCGCCGCCACTGAAACCGAGATGAAAGAGAAGAAGGCACGCGTTGAAGATGCCATGCATGCCACACGCGCTGCGGTCGAGGAAGGAATTGTTCCCGGCGGTGGCGTTTCTCTGGTTCGCGCGGCGAAAGCACTGGACAAGTTCCTGACGAACAAGGCCGGCGAAGGCGATCCCGACGAGCAAATCGGCGTGAACATCGTTCGTCGCGCGCTTGAAGAGCCGCTGCGTCAGATCGTTCAAAACGCCGGCAAAGAAGGTGCGGTTGTAGTTGAAAGAGTTCGCTCGGACAAGAGTGAGAACTTTGGCTTCAACGCGCAAACCGAAGTCTACGAGGATCTCGTGAAAGCGGGCGTCATTGATCCGGCCAAGGTAACCCGCACGGCATTGCAGAATGCGGCGTCAATTGCGGGCCTGATGCTGACAACGGAAGCTATGGTTTCCGAACTTCCTGAAGATGACAAGGGAAGTCCGGCGATGCCGGGCGGCATGGGCGGAATGAGCGGCATGGGAATGTAATCGGTTTTTAGGACGGACATTCGTGTCTGTCCCTTCCTTTACGCCGATGCTAAAAAAAAAAGGACAGACAGGAATGTCTGTCCTACAGGGCGGCTTCGCTTTTCAAAGCGAGGCCGCTTTTATTTTTGCGGGTCAAAGCGCGCTTCGATGACTCCAGCAATGTTGGTTCCGTGCTTCATTGTTAGACGTGGATAGGTTGACTCTTCAGCGATAAGCCGCTTGATAGCAAGCCGGGTTTCAATCTCGCGAATGCTCTGTTCTTCCCCTTCGATTTCCATGAAGAGACCAAACGGCAATTCATCAACTACGATTTCAGTAGCGCCCAGCCGCCAGGTTTCGCGGCGCTTTTCATAGACAAGGGCCGGATAATAGCCGAGCGCTTCAAGAATGAACTCGAGCGCGTCAGGATCATCGACGCCTGTTTCCATTTCGAGTTGTTCCTTTATGTCGGTGCGCGTTCCGACACGCTCTTTGTAGGTGAGCAGTGCGCGATCGTCGATGCGACGCAGTCGCAACACAGCTTGTCCAAGTTCGATTGCTTCGCCGGTGTAGAGGCTATTTACTTCAAACTCTTCGCCTTCGCATTTTGCGCCAATCTCCGGCAAGCGCGCGCGAACTTCTTCCCGCTGCTTCGCGGTCAGCCGATATTTTTTTTCAATCTCGATTGGCATCTTTGTAAATTTTGGGAATTCGGGATTCTCAGCTTTGCTTTCCGCCGCTCACTTCGGGAATCGACTTCTTGCCATACATCAACCGCGATCACGGTAACTGGCGAGAAGAATGGAAACCTCGACGCCCAGAAAGCGAAAGATGAAGAATTGGACTGCGCATTACTGAAACGAGATGTACCGTTTAGTCGCCACGAGAAATACAATAGGCATCCCCAATTGTCCACCTTCCTGCATAGTAATAATCAGTGCGACTCCAAGCACGTAGATCGCCAAGTCGAGAAAATGGCCGAATCCCGCGACGCCTAGACATGGGCGAAACGAGCGGCACAGGAATGTAAACCGGTTGCCAATCTCAGCTTGGAAAACGGCCTCGTCCCACGGCGGCCCTGCTTTTTTTCATTGACCCGAACCGAACCTTCCCTGCCAACAACTCCCAATTTCCCGGTATTTTGTGGCAATTAGCCGCCATTCCGCGTTTTAAGCAAGGGAACTTCCCCCATTTGGGTTGACGAAGGATCGATGAAAGATTTGTGGCATTTTGATTCTGTTTGTGTTATACGTTCGCGCACAATAAAGTTGCCGCTTCTCAGAATGCTTCATGTCGCAGCTCGCCGAGAAGTATTAAGCCCGACTCCCGATAGTTTTCCGGGTTGAGAAGAACTTACAAAACCACGTGGAATTGACAAAGCTGTTCATGTATTCGCGTCTTTGAATAAATTCCCTATCCCAGCGAAGGTGCTTCAGCACCTTCGACCATCGAAAAAGGAGGACGCCCCCGCACCAGCACAGACCGTCGTGATGACACTCCCCGTCCCAGCAGTAACGATGGAAATCAAGCTGCGAAGGTGTGTTTTTATTTATGCCCCCCTCAAAATCTGTCGCCCACTCAATTCAATCAGCAGCCATAAACCCCTGGTCAGTTCCGGGTGATCCGCTCCCAGAAGCAAGCAGACCCGCTCTGATTGGTCAATCGCCGGTGATGCAAAAGATCTTCTCGGTTATCGGCAGAATTGCGCCCACAGACAGCTCAGTTCTTATCACCGGGGCCACCGGCACCGGCAAGGAACTTGTCGCGCGCGCAATCCACGATCAAAGTCCACGCCGCAACTCGAGATTTGTGGATATTAATTGCTCTGCAATTCCCGAAACACTGATCGAAGCCGAACTGTTTGGTCATCAGCGCGGCTCATTTACTGGCGCCATGGCTAATACCTGCGGGCTTTTTGAAAAGGCCTCGGGTGGAACCATCTTCCTTGATGAGATCGACGCACTCAACCTGTCGGCCCAGGCAAAACTATTGCGAGTGTTGCAGGAACGGACCGTGCGCAGAATCGGCGCGCGAACAAATATCGCGATCGATGTGCGCGTGATCTCGGCTACGAATTGTGATCTTGCTCAAGCCGTCGCCGCCGGCCGCTTCCGTCCCGATCTTTACTATCGTCTTCGGGTGCTACCGCTCCATCTGCCGGAACTGTGCCTGCGAGGCAACGATGTGAGGCTGCTCATAGACTATTTCCTGGAAATCAAGGCAAAACGCTATGGGGTCACTCCCAGACGATTTACTCCAGAAGCAGTGCGCTCCTTAGTCGAATATCCCTGGCCGGGTAACGTAAGGGAACTTGAGAATGCTATCGAGTATGCGCTGGCAATTGGTTCGTCTGAAGAGCTTGGAATTGACGATCTACCCTCGGAGCTAGGCCCGGCCCAATCCGCAGATGGCCCAATCGATATCAGGCGAATCCTGGAAGCCTACATGAGCGATAGCGTCCCTCTCGCGGAGATAGAAAAGCGCTACATTCTGTCGGTGTTGCAACAGTTCGGCGGCAATCAGGTTAAGGCCGCTGCAGCGCTCGGCATCGATCGCAGCAAGCTCTATCGCCGGCTCAAACAGTATGGAGTAATGGCGGTTAAGTTTTTGCAGGAAGAACAAAACGGAATGCAACTGCGAAGCTGGTCCAGCAACCCCCTAACTTCCGACTAAATCTCCGGGCGAATCGACTTCGAGACGAAGTCGATTCGCCCGCGGCTCTATAAACCGAAACAGCGATGACGGATAAAAATGCGGCCTGGTAGTGGTGTGATCAGTTGCTGAGGAAGAATCAGTTAACCGAGTGGGCAATTGTTCGCATTATCCGGCTCTTCATATAAACCAGTCTTTCTGCCGGCCAATCCCTCAGTTCTTTTAGTGTCTGCCAATCGGAGTCGGTCGAAAACTATCGCTTGCCGGCGCCAGTCCAGATCCCTTCGCAGAATCGGCGGCCCTCAGTTTTTCGGCTGATTGGTACATCACTCTTTGCTTCTGCGGCACCAGGCCTACGACTTCAGTGTTGCCACTAACGACCGCAGCGGATTTCCTGCTTTCGTCGAGCACAGCCTCATCGCCTTTCTTCAATGCCCAAATTAATCCAACCGGTGAGTAAGGAAACACCGCTGCTCCCGTAGCGATGGTGGCAGCGACAACGGCCTTACTATGATTCTTCCCTGCCAGGCGGTCTGCAAGTTTGATTGGAACTGTTGTGCCGTCAACCGCTACCACATCTTCCATCACCCAACTAAGTAAACCGCCGCTCCCCCAGGCCGCGGCCGGTTTAACCTTGACCACGCGGGCCCTGGCCGTGGCGCCTCGGTCTATCACCTTAACGCCATTAACCATGACTCGCCGGGACACCAGAAACTTAATCCGTTCGCCAACAGTGGCATTGGCGGAGGAAACAGTAGAGGCGGTTTCGATTTCGATTAACGTGCCGGCCGGAATCTGAATGCGAGCTGTCTGCGGAGCGAACTCGGTGAGTGGAACTGCATTGGCAGAGGCTGGTGGACCAGAGGGGACCATCTGCATTGCGACAATAACCATATCGGGAAGCCCCTTCATCTTCAGCTCTTGCAGCACCGGTGGAAAAGTATCGAAGTTGCATGGCGAGGTCACAATCTTCGCGATGATCTGGCCCGACTTCATACCAGATTTGTACATGCGCAGAACATCGCCATTGTGCAGGACCTTAGTCGCCGGTTGGGCAGACTGCTGCGCGAAAACAAGAGAGCAATTTGCGAGGAGAAAAGCGGCCAGGAGCAATAAGCATCTGCACTTCATGGGGCCCTCACTAATCAGAGCACAGTTGTATGAGTTGTCCAGCTAGCAACCCATATGCCGAGCTAAGACGATTAAAAAAGCTCACCAAAGGCAGTATTACTTTCTACTCGGGCCCTAAGCCGTGAGTGATGACGCGACAGGTGCTCGCTGGCGAGCACTGGCTTGCCTACTGATAACTCCGGCAAGGATTATCGGTGGGCTCACCATGGATCTTTTGTCGGAAACATAATCTCAGGCTTTATCGAACGCTGTTCAATCTCTCTCGTTGCAGTGACATGAGGTCAGTACCACCTCGCGGTAGCGGGTGGGTTCTGGATGCAGATCATTAATCTAGTGTCATGAAGTCAGTACCACCACGCGGTAGCGGGTGGGTTCTGGATGCAGATCATTAATCTAGTGTCATGAGGTCGGTACCACCTCGCGGTAGCGGGTGGGTCTCATGATTGCCGATTGTTCAATCGGCGATTTTCGATTGGTGGCTGAGTCATGCGCATTCACGTGGCATGAAGTCAGTACCACCTCGCGGTAGCGGGTGGGTTCCTGTACGCAAGCAATACCGAACAACCAATTGCTGTAATCCTGGGGGTCGTTGATCGCGAAGCACGAGACCCACCCGCTACCGCGTGGTGGTACTGACCTCATCAGGCGTAGCTCTAACTCCACGCACTTGTGTTAGCGGTTAAGTTGTCTTTCTGCCATGCGCGGTCACTCGTGTCTCGGTCCCATGAGGTCAGTACCACCCGCGGTAGCGGGTGGGTAATCCGCGCCAGTCACTCTTGCTACATGCAAGAAAGTCAGTATCGTATTGCAGTGCCCGTCGGAGTTTGGTTGGTTGACACTAAGTTGATCTCGCTGCAAGCATGCGTGCCATCCGGACGGGTCATGTGGAACGACACCGACACTCCTCTCGCTTACTTCATTTCCTTCCGTGCCTATGGCACCTGGTTGCACGGTGACAAGCGAGGCTCGATTGATCGTTTCAACAACCGCTATCGTGCGCCATATATTCAGGCCAGTGACAAATGGCAGCACTACAACGAACAACAACTACGATCCGAGCCGCTGATCCTGAAGGCGAGTCATCGCAAATCGATTAAAGCGGCGATTCGTGAGACATACAACATCAGGAAGTGGTTGCTGCATGCGATCAATGTGCGGACAAATCATGTTCATACAGTCGTGTCGGCCAATCGTAGGGCAGGCCTGGTGCTCAATGCATTTAAGGCGAATGCGACCAGGCAGCTGAGACAAGATGGCCTTTGGCCCTATTCGTTCAGTCCCTGGGCGGATAAAGGTAGCAAAAGGAGATTATGGAACGAACAAAGCGTTGCCAGAGCTATCGACTATGTCGTGAACGGTCAGGGAGATGACTTGCCGGACTTTGATGATTGAGAATCGTAATGCCAGGCGACCCACCCGCTACCGCGAGGTGGTACTGACCTCATGCCACTAAGGGTTAATGTGAATCGACAATCTGGCAACGAATCCAAACTGCATCAGTACCTGTCATTCATTTAACTGGCGACGACTGTGCGGTTAATATAATCTGCCCCTTCACACTGGGCGGTGGTTTTCTGATATTCCCACGGTGGAGTCACTGGTATGCCTGTAGAAACAACGGACGACTATTACGAACTGCTGCAGGTCAGCACGAACGCTGAGCCGGAGACTATCGACCGGGTGTACCGGCTGCTAGCGGCGCGGTTCCATCCTGATAATCAGCAAACCGGCGACGAGGGCCGATTCCGAATACTCCTCGAGGCCTACTCGGTGTTGAGAGATCCGGAAAAGCGGGCGCGATACGACGTAATGCACCAGCAGCATCGGCGCGACCGATGGCGACTCGTGGCGAGCGGAGCGCAGTCCGAGAACGACTTCGAGATGGAGCAGGTCGTCCGGCTTACAGTGCTCGAGGCTCTTTATACGCAGCGGCGTTTGGAGCCGACAAAGCCGGGAATTTTTTGGGGAGAATTTGAAGCATTGACCGGCCGACCGCGGGAGCACCTGGAGTTTACTCTTTGGTACCTGATACAGAAGAAGTTGGTGGCGCGCGACGACCAGTCACGCCTGCTGCTAACTGTCGAGGGCGCTGAATACCTGGAGCAGAGTTACCGCAGCAAGCTGCAACAGAAGCGGCTGCCAGCCTCCAGCGAGAACGCATCAGCCTGACTTTCCTCACGCAAGCAAACCCCCGAAACCACCTCGGCGCCGACGGAAGCGCTATATACAAATAGGTGCTTCATGAATCTGCAGGATAGAGCGTTGGGCGTCTTTCATTGACATCGCGAGGAGCGAATCCATCAACAGGTGGCGACGGCGCTTCGGGACTGATTCCCGCTCGCTGGCGGGTACAGGCCGGATCGTTCCCAAAAGCCAACTCAAAACTCAAAATCGCAGGCCTCTCAAATACGAGGAATCAATCTTCTTCCTGGCGCAGTGCAACGCTTACAAAAGTACGGATTACTTTCTATCCGAGCCCGTAAACCGTGAGTGATTGAGCGACAACTGCTCGCTGGCGAGCAGTTGGTTGCCTCAAAACGGTAGATTAGAATTGAAAGGCTCATTGGGAAACTCGCTCATAAGGGAGGCAAAAGTCCAATGTTTTCACTCTCTAGCTCATATAGTGGTGGCAGGTGGCCTGGCTTGGCCAAACGCAAAGAGGTGCGGCACAACCGTTGCCGAGGGAGCTACGCACGAGAAATGTCGCCGTGATCAACGGGAATGCGATCTCTCAGGTTTCCTGGGATGACGCCTGCACTTCTTGCGCACTTTTTTCAGCCCGGCCTGGTGCGGAAAGTTGTGGCACGAACCTGTGGCTTTCATAGCTAACTAGGAGCAAAACGAAATGAAAACGATCAAGAACTTCCTCAAAGATGAGAGCGGCATGGAGACTTTGGAATACGCCGTTATCGCCGGCCTAATTGCCGTTGCTGCCGCTATCATTTACGCCAGCGGTGGTACATGGGGAACGACTCTCAAAGACAGACTCACTAACGCTGCCACCCAGAGTTAATAGGCTGGGCATCCTGCTAAGAACAGGCGAAGGGCCAGAACGGCTAATTTGCAGTTCCGGCCCGCCAAGTTCCCTCGGCATCCTTCCCTTCCTACCGTTGATAACAAGCGCTCTATATTTAGAAAGCCGATTGATGACGCAGTTGGCTACGCTAAGTCTGCTTTGACACCGACGACATTTATGATGCGGCGCGACGAGGCTGCCGGATGTCTCTAATAGCCATCCCAAGAAGCATCCCCATTAGAAGGTACGCGAAGGCGAATTGCCACTTGCTAGCAAAGAAGATGCTTAAGGTAACGAATGCCAGCGATGAGGCGAGCAGAAAAAGTGCATTGGGTTTCTCGAGCGAAGTGAAACAAACGAGCAGGAGCGCGAGGTCGTGGCCCAGCAAGTGTGGGGATGCAAAAACCGCGAGCAACATGGTCAAAGCGAAAGGCGGTTTTGAGGGTGTCCATTTCCAAACGAAAAGCAGGGTGATGGATGCCAGAAAGAATATCGCCCAAGCAATTGGTCGGGCGACTTGAGAGCTGACTCCTGCCCTTTCCATAAGCCCTAACAGATTGAACATCTCCAGTGGGCGGACGCCGAACGCCTCACCACTCGCGTTTATTCTGAGGAGTGTGAGAAAGTCCGCTACACCTTGAGTGCCAACGAGAACCACACTGTAAATGGCCAAAAGGGCCGAAGCAGCGCAGAAGCCGAGAAAGGCTTTCGGCCTAACCATGAGAGGAAGAGCCAGGAAAATTGCGAACTGCGGTTTGAGGGTTGTGAGGGATAAGGCTATTCCGGCCAAGAAATCTTTCCGCAACGATAGCAAGTGTGCGCCCAGAAGAATCCCAAGAAGCAGGAAAACCGAGTCATGGGCCTGCTGGACATAAGTGAAGAGTGGGTAAAAGCTGGCGGCGGCGAGAGCAAACGCAAACTCGCCAGTCATGCGAAATACTATGAACGCACAGACGAACACCGCCACCCATAAGAGAGACGTCCAACGTAGATATGAAGCAGCGTAATCATCATCAACCAGAAGGTGCAGTAGAGGAACAAAGACAGGTGTGTGGTTGAAAGGCATCACTCCGCCCTTCACTGGAAACGTCGAGCCGAAAACGCCGGTCTGGATTTCCCGCTGCGCCTCTACGTTGTAGAGCTTACTTAGCGGAACCGTGCCGGCCGAATAGTAAATGATGAAGTCGGACCGCATCGCGACAGAGCTGCGAGCGAACGTTAACCACACGACCAGGTAAAGCGCCAACAGCGCGACAGAGACCAAACAAATTAAGGTGCTACGGAGGGAAAGGTGTTTCACACCGATGACTATATCGCAATCAAGGTGTATTAATACTGCTACTTTTTCCGACGGGTTAACGCAAACGTATAGGCCTTGACTTCAAACCATAACTCTCAACAGATCCAGGATAGCCCACGCTACACGAAATGGAGCGAAACACAGGATCAATAAGACAATCACGTCAATTCAAAAAGAATTATTGGGACCTTCTATTACTAAGTTTTATTTCCCTCTTTTTGGAATTGGCGATCATCCGATGGCTTTCCTCTGAAATCAGAATCTTTGCGTATTTTAAAAACCTACCTCTCATGGGGGCCTTTCTCGGTTTTGGCATCGGGTTTTGGCTGCACGAAAAATCCGATCGAATGTTTTTGTGGTTTCCAAGGCTTTTCTTGTGCCTGGTCATCCTTATCGCCACCGCACCTGGACTTGGAATTACCCACGTTATTTTTTTAGATCCAAGAAAGTACTTTTTATTGGGTGTTGGATTTGGGGACCACGCTGTCCAATCCATTCCCTCCATCCTGAGCACTATAAAAGGGCTTATTGTCATTGTTTCTGTCTTTTTCCTGGTCGTGGCGACGTTTGCCACGCTAACCGCGAAACTGGGAGCGTTTGTCAATCAAGAAAAGCCATTGATTGGCTATTCGATTAACGTTGCCGGGTCCCTTTTGGGTATCGTTGGATTCTCCTTGGTTTCCTATTTTCAGTGGCCTCCCTTTGCCTGGCTTCTTCTGGTTCTGGTTCTAATGGTTCCCTTTTATTCTGGCAACAAAAAGCTTGCCGCGCTCTATTTTTTCGGTGTTCTCGCGGTGTCTTTTTCCACAATGATGATTCATCCGGCAATTTGGTCCCCCTATTACAGGATTGAACTTTCCAAAACTGATCGATCTTCAACCATGCTGACGGTTAATTACGATGGTTTCCAAGATATTCAGGACCTTTCACAGGAATATATCGAGCGTTTTCCGGAGCAAACCCAAAAGCAAGACTCGAGACATTACAATATTCCGTATTCGCTCAGCGGAAGAAAAATACAATCGGTTCTCATCCTGGGCGGGGGAGCTGGGAATGATGCGGCAGCGGCATTACGAAACGGCGCTCAAGAGGTGGATGTAGTGGAGATTGATCCCGCAATCGCTAGGATTGGGCAGGAAATCCATCCCGAAAAACCATACACAAGCGAACATGTTAATTTACATATTGACGACGCTCGGTCTTTTTTACTGAGAACGGACAAGAAATATGATCTGGTAGTATTCGCCACGCTGGACAGCCATGCCGCATTCTCCTCGCTTTCTTCTTTGCGGATGGACAATTTTGTTTTCACCGATGAAAGCATACGAACGGCGAAGAGCAAATTGAAGCCGAACGGGGGGATTGCAATAAACTTTTTTGCAATTAAGTCTTGGCTTAGCCAAAGACACTTGAATACCCTGGCTCGAGAAATGGGGCCCCCGGTTCTCATATACGGAAGCCCAACAAACCAGGAAGTTATTCTTTTGGCCGGAACGTTATTTGACCCAACTCGGCCCCTTGGCATTACGGATTATTATCCCATCGAGCCGCCCTTTACCACGGAGAACGTCGCCACAACCAGTGATGATTGGCCGTTTCTCTTTCTTGAAAAAAGAGGTATTCCTTTTCATTATCTCATGCCCCTGCTCCTCATTCTGGTCCTGGCGTTTATCCCTCTTCGGATGATCAAATTGCCGTTTCGGGAGGTTAATTGGCATCTGTTCTTTATGGGAGCCGCCTTCCTTCTCATTGAAACCAAGGCCGTGACGACCCTGGCGCTCATTTTTGGATCTACATGGCTGGTGAATTCCATTGTCATCGGATCCATCCTGCTTGCAATTCTAATAGCGAATCTCATCATTGGACGAATCGCAAATTTCGGGTTTCCGTTTTTCTATGCCTGGCTGTTCGCCGCTGTCGTTTTTAATTTCTTTTTCCCCTTTGGCGTGTTGAACAACTATGGATGGAACATGAGACTTCTCGCGAGTGGCATCATCATCGGCTTGCCGATATTCTTTGCCGCGCTCATTTTTGCCAAGGCGTTTGCCGTGGTCGAATCTCCCAGTAAAGCCCTTGCGGCCAATCTATTGGGCGCTCTGGTCGGTGGACTGCTGGAATATCTCGACATGTGGATGGGATTACGATATCTCAATCTCGTCGCCCTGATCCTATACGTTCTTTCCGCTCTATTCTTGTTTCTCCAAATGAAACCTTATGCTATTAGCCCTACCCGAATTGCCGAATAAGCAAATAGCTGTGCAAGTGAACAAGTCTTGACTTCAAATCATCAACCTCAAGAGATTCAGGAGAACCCGCCCGCCGTAACCCGGGTCAGCCTAGTCCTGTTGCTGCTCTTCTCATCATTCTTCGCCTTTTACCACTCGAACACTGCATATAGTTCCGATGAGGTTTGGAGTGTAAAAACGGCTGCCTTGAGTTACCGCGCCGGAATTGAGGCCTTGAAAGCTGACGTTCATCCGCCACTCTACTTTCTACTTCTCCATTCATGGATACGCATGTTTGGAACTGGAGAGCGAACAGTCAGAAGCCTATCCGGTTTGTTCTACCTGCTTTCTACTTTCGCTTTGTTTGGACTGGGCCGCGAAGTCTATGGGACGAAAACCGCCCTGCTATGCGCGGTTATTTATTTATCGGCCCCACTGGCGATTCTCGCGGCGCAATTTGTGCGCATGTATGCGCTCTTGTCATTGCTTTCAATTCTGTCCACCTGGCTCTATCTGCAATTCTCAATCAAACCTCGTGACTCCCGTCTGTTCTTTGCGCTCTATATTGCAGTCAATATTCTCGGAACGTTTACGCACATCGCATTCTTCTTTCTTCTCTTCGGTCAAATAGTCTTTCATCTTCTTTTCTATCGCCACAGACGAATGAAGAGGTTTGTGATCGCGATGGCGCTGTCGCTGATTCCTTACCTGTTTCTCTGGGCGCCAATTCTGTTGGGCCAAATTGCCAACTCGGGAGAAGGCACGGCCTGGGTAAAGAAGCCCGGGTTTTCGATGCTGGCCGATCTACTCTTGCAGTACGGCGGCGCGTTTTGGCTTGTCGTGCCGGTGTTGCTGTATCTCCGGTGGCGAACTGGTTTTAAGTCTTCGGGTGGCTCCAGCAAACTACTTGTAACCAGTCTTCCGCTTTGGCTGCTGGCAATAACAATATTGACGCCGCTTCTGATTTCTGAATTTAAGCCAATTTTTAATTCACGTCTCGCCATTGTCGGGCTGCATCTGTTTGCGCTCACGATTGGCGCGTTTACAGGCAGAGGCGCGAACTACCTTTTGCCTCTTGCAGTAATCGTACTCAGCGTGATTTTCCTCACGGTTGTCCATCCGGCGTCGGCGCCATGTGACAATCGCCAGATGGCAACTTACTTGAGTCAGACTGCAAAGGATGACGATGTGGTGATATTCACCAGCTTGACTCGCTTGCCAATCGATTACTATCTCGCGCGCACAACGACGCCCCGGAAGTTGTTTGAAACCAGCTTTCCTGCTGAAATCGATCGCCACCCCGGTTATGAAGGACGTATTACTGATCCGGGTAGCAAAGCTGCGCTAGAGTATGAGGCCCGGGAACTGGTTGATAAGATTACCAGGATGCAGTTCCAAAGGATCTTTTTCATCCACGGCTTTCATCCTGAGGTTGACGGGATCGTCGAGCAGAAGTTGCAGGAGAGATTTCGATTGCTGCCCGGTCAAACTTTGCAGTGTGGCGGGGCTATTTATTTCAAAGAAGTGTCGATCTACAAATGAAATTTAATTAATTAGGAAGCGGGCGCTTCCCTACTTGCGTAACTGCAAGCGATACAGATTGTAATCTCCGATTTTCTCGCCGGCATCGTGCTCGTACCACTGATCGACGTGAGACAAATCCGATTCACCTCGGGTAACCACATAGGCAAGCGGGTGCAGTAACACCTTTTCCCGCGAGAAGGTGTTCAAGTAGCGCTGGTACGCCCTCACTTCTGCTTCGATCTCTTCGTGCCGGATCGGTTCAAAATGAAAGCTCAGCATAGGCACTTGTCTTTCATGGCCAAACATGGCGATGCGGGCGTAGTGGTTCAAAAAAGTATCTTCGCTCCGCCCATTCAAGATTTCTCGTAAGCGACCCGCATCCGCGGCGGAGTAATAGAGCCACATGTAAAGCAATTCTTTTCGCTCCGGCTGCAAAGCGCTGCCAAAATCC